>Ga0182745_1000077_pt1 | contig 143097 bp, 120 predicted proteins | sample eDN3rd30CKraftBY_FD_128523 | JGI IMG/M metagenome (GOLD analysis project Ga0182745, IMG submission 128523) | Enriched backyard soil microbial communities from Emeryville, California, USA - eDNA 3rd pass 30_C Kraft BY (version 2) (version 2) | ecosystem: Environmental > Terrestrial > Soil >...
AGAACGAGGAGTTTCTTGCGGATTTTGTAGTGATAGCCCGACGGAGCCTGGATGAACGGGAGTATCGGCTCTTCCGCTACCACTATTTGTTGGGCGCGGATTGGAAGCTGTGTTGTAAGAGGATAGGCTTCGACCGGGGGATGTTCTTTCATTCCATATACCGGATTCAGCAGAAGCTGGGAAAGGCGTATCGGGAGACGCAGCCGTATCCACTGTTTCCCGTGTACGAATACTACGAAGAGATCAAACGGCCGATTGCCTCCAATGTGGCGCGGGTGGAAGAAGAGATACAGGCGCAGCAACCATCGCCAAGGGTAATTCCCAGACGCGTCATGCAGCCGTACCCGGTGGAACAGATTGGCGACGGGATGGAAAGAGGGGAGGACGGCGATGTGTTATACCGCAGGCAGCGCAAGATCGCCTAGCCGTGGCTCCGGCGCGTTGGGCTACACGCCAGGGAGGAGGCAACTGGGAACTGAATGGCGTGGCTCCGTGTAGCGCAGAGCAATGCACGGCAGGGCCGCGTGGTGCAGAGCATCTTCAGTCTGCGGCCCTTTCGCTGCGAGTTGTAGGTGTGGGGGCAGGGAGCGTATCGCCGGAGGGCGTTCCGCTCCCTGTGTCCGGTTATCCCCAGGAATCCGGGGCCGGTTCACCATCCCGATGTTCGGGTACGAAATGTTCGGGGGCCAGATCGGCGCCTTCGATCTGTTTCTTGTAGTTTTCGACCGTTGTGCCGATCTTCCCTTTGCTAGTCCGGCTCAGGATGCTGCGTTGCTCTTCATCACTGAAGGCGCTAAATGCCTTTACGATGCCAACATTCTGTTCCAGTTGCTCGATCGTTTGTACGCCGGAAACCAAGGTATGCGGATGTTGGGAAAGCGTGAAGCGCAGGCACTCTTCGATGGGGGCAATGTTGTTTCTGCCAATGCCGCCCATGGCATTGGATTTCATGGCTAGAATGCCCAGACCACTTTTGCGTGCGACGGGGAGCACGTTCTTGAGGAAGCTGAGATAGTGGGGATCTACCAGATTGATGGGCATCTGGACGGTTTCCCAAAGATCTTTGCCTTCACGGATCATGCGTAGATGGACATCCGGGTCACGATGTCCCGTGAAGCCAATGTGACGCACTTTGCCTTGCTGCTTCGCTTTGGCAAAGGTTTCGGCCGCCCCGTTGGGGCCGAAGATGGCGTCCACGTCTTCCATGGTCATCACTTCATGGCACGCCCAAAGATCCAGGTAATCGGTCTGCATGGCGCGCAAGGTGTCTTCCAATTCCTTCATGGAAGTGGCGGCATCGCGTTTGTTGCTCTTGGACATGAGCAGCACTTTCTTGCGGCGCCCGCCCTGCATGGCCTTGCCGTAGGTGGCGTCGCTATCACCGCTGTGATAGCTGCGTGCCGAATCGAAGTGATTCACACCAAGTTCAATGGCGCGGTGGATGATTTTGATTCCGGCGTCCACCCCATCCACACGCATGTGATAGCCGCCCAAGGTGAACTGGCTGACGCGCAACCCGCTTCTACCCAGGGTGTTCATGGGCATGGGGGTGGCGGCGTAGGAGTGTGCGGCAGCAGCCAACGCAGCCGCCGAGGCTTTCAGAAAGTTTCGTCGCTCGAGCTTCGGTTGCTCAAGGTTCTGGCGCTCTGGGGACACGGGGTTCTCCTATAGAGCCAAGGTTGGCTATGGTTAAGTGTACTGAAGTCATCTGCCGGCAGGAATGCTCCGTCGGCAGACGTGGTAGGCGCAACGGTCCCTCTAGTCCAGACGTGCGGGCGATAGGGAAGGGACGCGGGCAGGCGGGAGGACGATGCGACAGTCGGAAGAGTCCAACGCTTCGGAACAGTCACGATTTGTTACGGCCATCGACACTTGGCTGGGTGTAATGATGGCGGGCTGCGTGTTGTGCGCCATCGCGTTGCCTGTAGCGCACCTGACCGGGATGATGGGGCAAGGCCAACCCTGGAGCCCCGCGGTTGTGTTTCTGCCGCTGGTGATTATGTCCCTCAGCCTGATCCTAGCCGTACCCTGCTTTTACGAAATAGAGGGCGACACGCTGGTGGTGCGAAGCGGTCTGTTGCGGCGCCGGATTCCCGTGCGGGCGATTGAATCGGTACGCCAGACGACTTCGATGGTGAGCGCCCCGGCATGGAGCCTCGATCGGCTGGAGATTCTATATGGACGGGGACACCGGGTGCTGATCAGTCCGAGGGAGCGATCTGGCTTTCTGCGCGCCTTACAAGCGGCGGCGCCACAATTGGAATGGGAAGGTGGTGATTTGGCGGCTTCGGCTGCGTTTCGCGAGGCACAGCGCCAACTCCGCCAGCAGGAGCAACGCAAGCTGATTCCCTAGTGCCCAGGTGTTTGACGCAGAGCGCAGGTACAGGAGGGAGATGCGGTCTGGTGTCCAGGGAGCAGAGTGCTAGCGCCAACCCCCGCCGGGTCCGGTGGGGTCCGAACGTTTGCCTCGCGGGCTGCGCAACGGTTGCGAAGAATCATCCCAACGGGAGGGTTGGCCTCCTTGGGACGGACCACTCTTGCGGGGGCCACTGGGGGCGTTATCCGGACGACGTCCCTTGCCCCTACCGAAAGCCTGCTGACCGGAACCTTGTTGCCCGTAGCCGGATTGTCCATAGCCAGATTGCCCGTATCCTTGCTGGCCGTATCCCTGTTGGGAATTGCCGCGCTGTGAGGGCTGCCGATCATCCTGTACGCGATTGCCGTAGTCGTCACCCCGTCCCGCGCCCTGACGACCTCCTGGGCGTGAAGGCTGTCCACCTCTGGCATTGCCAGCGTACTGATTGCCATAGCCACCAGATTGCCCGGCTCCGCCTTGTTGGTCTCGCCGCGGCCCGGAGGAACGGTCCTGGTTGGGCCTGCGGCCTTCGGCTCCACGGCGAGCGCCGTCGCGGTCTTCGCGGCCAAAAGAAACTTCTTCTAACTGCTCCGGAGTGACGAAAGCCATGGTCTTGACGCCGGAAATCTCAAAGCGGCGTCGGCAGGTAGCATTGGCGCAGGCTACGGTGTCATCAAGCAGCACCATGTAGCTGGCGGCTTTTTCGAAACGGACACGATCACGTTCATCGAGCCTCGCCAGATTGATGTTGGTGCGCTTCTTGCGAAACAGCCACAGCAGTTCGTATTCCGCCGTGTGACGGCAGAACGAGCACTGTAGGGTGGCGCTTCGCTGGGTGCGGGCCTCAATGAAAAAGTCGCGTTCTTCCATGGCAACGTTGCTATCTAAGGATACTCCGAATAGTACGGTTCGTACGGGATGTGTGTTTCCGCCGCGTTCGGTTACTGGCGGAGTCTGTCCCGTTTCGGCGACTACGGAGCTAGGGATTCGCCTGTCGCAGCTGCTGGAGTTGGGCCGACACGGAGGCCGGATCATCGGTGAAGAGCATAGTGGGGCGGTATGTCAGCAGGGGCTTTAGTTCTTCCGTCGTTCCTCTTCCGGCGTTCGTCAGCAGGGCGGCTCCAGACTTGGAAAAACGGTCTACCAATGCCGCATCGTTCAGCCAGTCCGGCCACAGACGAATGGTGGTGACACCCGCAGCCAGAAAATCTTCCAGCGACTGCGGGTTGGGCAGCAGGCCCACCATACGGGCTTCGGGAAGAGCCTTTCGATAGAAATCGATGTCTTCGTGGTTGCGCACGCCTAACAGGATGCGTTGTGGTTCACCGTAGGCACGCACTTCGCGAGCTACCTGTTCGCGATAGGCATCGCCGTTTCCCTTCAGATCCAGGAAGACATGGAGCTTGCCCTTGGCCAAGACCAGAATCTCTTGGAAGGTCGGGATGCGGGCATTCTGATAGCGCGGCGAGAACTTGGAACCGGCATCTAGTGCCTTGACCTCGGCAAGTGTAAGGGAGGAGACAGGCCCCGAACCATTGGTGGTGCGATCGACAACCGGGTCGTGCAGGCTGACCAGGTAGCCGTCGCGGGTGAGGCGCAGGTCCACTTCAATCGCTTGGGCTCCGGCTTCGTACGCGCGCTGGTAGGCGGCAAGGGTATTCTCCGGCCGGTCGATGCTGGAACCGCGATGGGCAATGATGACTTGGACTGTGTCTGCTTGGGTGGAGAGGGTCCGGGACGCTCCGCTCTGCGCAAAGGCTCGAAAGCCACAAGGCATCAGAAGAGTCACTGCAAGGGTGGCGACAAGGCGACGGCGCATGTGGGGATTGTACTGCGTCCGGGTGGACCGTGTCGGCGATTGGCCGGGCAAGGAACCTGTACTAGAGTTTCGATGGTGCGGCCGTGTAGGGACGGATACCCGGGAACTATACCAGGCAACGAGGTGTCCAAGCATGGAGAAATGGCATAGGAGGCTCCATGGCCAGATTGGCCAAGCTGGGTGTGAGCAGACCGACCATCCTCCTGTTCGTTGGCTTGGGCCTGTTGGCTGCTGTCTCGGCGCTTTCGCTTGCTGGATGTTCGGTTGCACCTTTGACGCCGAAGCAAGGCGCTTCCCATGAAACCAGGGCTACGAGCGATGATGATCCACGATCGAACGCGGCGCCCCAGAAGTCGCAGGACGGCGTGCGACGCAGGCTACGGCTGAGAGTGAGCTGTGGCTTGCCGAAACTCGTCAGATCGGTGAATCCCAGCTATCCGGAGAGCGCTCGAGCCGAGGGTGTGCGCGGGACCGTTGTTGCCCGGTTGCAGATTGACGAGGCGGGGCGGATCGAAGACGTGGAGGTTGTTTCGAGTCCAGATCATCGACTGAGCGCAGCGACGGTTGATGCACTGCGGCGCTGGATTTATGAAGTTCCATTGCTGAACGGAGAGCCTGTTCTCACTCAAATCGTAATAGGAGTAGAATTTCAACTGAATAGGAGAGCTGCGCGTCAGCAGTCGGTAGCCCTCAAGGATTGAAGTATTAGAGAGCGGTAACTATGAATAGCTTTCCGTTGTTGCGGAGTTCGAGCACTGGATCACGCTTGTTTTCCCTCTTTTCGCTCGTGTTGCTCGCTTTTGTGTTAAGCGGTTTATTGCTTTTTTCCAGCTGCAGACGCGGGGATATCCGGGGTGGCGACGATAGCAGACGCTCGTCGGAAGTGGGGCGCCCAGACGTTCAAACGGAAGGGGGTCCTCGAAAATTTGCGCCACCCAAGCCAGTCGCCGCGCAGATACCACCTTTACCTCCCGATTTGGAACCAAAAGAGAAGCCTGAATCTTCCCGTGTTCCGATAGTGCCCTCGTTTATCAAGACCGGGGAATTTCACATGAGGGGAGCAGCAGCGCAATACCATCTGCTTCGTTCGGTTGAACCCATCTACCCGGCAGATGCGCTGGCGGATAAGGTCCAGGGGACTGTGCGGCTCAATGTTCGGATCGGTAAAGACGGCAAGATAGTTCACGCGGAAGTTGCTTCCAGTCCCGACGAGCGTCTCAGCGAAGCAGCATTGCGCGCTGTACGGCAATGGGAATATGAAGCCTTCCGCGCAAATGGCGTATTACTTGATGTCCTAACCGACGTTGAGGTGACCTTTGAGTTACCGAATGGCCCAACGTTGAACCAATAGCGAGCGAAGGGCCGTCGTTCGCCATTGGTTCGAAAAATTTCGTGAAGTTTTTCAAACATGGCGCAACTTCCTTGGAACCTCCGGGTTTAGTGGGGCAGGAACCGCAATGCAAGGTTCCACAAGGAGATAGAAGATGAGTTTCAAACATCTGCAACTCTGGGTCGCATCCGCGACCGTGGCGTGCCTCTTCACTCTTCCGGTTGCAGCGCAATCAAAGAGCGTGACCAAGACCGGACCGAACGGCGCTACGGTTACCGTCGAGAAGGCCAAAGATCCAAGCACGGGTGTGGTGACCACCACACGCAAGGGAGAGACTGCCTCTGGCAAGACCGCGTCGCGTGTGCGCCAGCATGACACCGGCAGCGTGAGCGGAGAACGTAGTACGACCATTGAGCAAACGGGTCCGAACGGAAGCACGGCCACGGCAACGCGCGCCAACGGAAAGGCGACGAAGACCGTGCAGCACGCGAACGGTTCGACCAAAACGGTCACCAGATCCCGCGCCAACTAGACGCCTTCGTCTGCGGCAGACCAGAAATCGATTTTCCTCAAGACAGCCCCAGCCCGCGAGACTGGGGCTGTTCCCGCGTTGAGGGATGTTTTCGCAAACAAACTCCAGTTCGTTGGACAGCTGCCAGAGGCCGACTGCAGGGAAGGGAATCGGTGCGGAGCTGTCAGTCTCGCCACGCTGGCGCGGGCAGACTCCGGAATCAGTCCGCAACCGTATGGCGGGCGCTGGTGAGAATACGCCAGACGGCGCGGCAGATGATCGCGGGGTCCATGTGGTCCCGGCAGTAGTTGAAGGCGGCGCGCGCCACAGCCTGGCGGGAAGTGGTGTGGTTCAACAACCAGACTAGGGCTTCGGTGAGGGCTGCTTCCTCACCCATGCCTCCGTTAACCGGCACGTAGGCGCCTGTCGGAAGCCCTCCAACTCCTGCGGTCATGATAAGCGGGACGCCGAGAGCCATAGCGCGGACGGCAATGCCGGAACTCTCACCCGCCGAAGGGTAGCGTAGGTTGATGCAAAGGTCGGCTGCCTGCAGCAGTTGCCGGAACGTACCAGGGTCACTGGCTCCGCGCACGATCACCCCATCGGCCCGTGCCAGCAGGGGGCGGATGGCTTTTCCATAGTCATCAGATGCGAAAGAACCGGCCACGAGCAGCTTTAGTGGATGACCTTCCTGTCGAAGCCGTTGGACAACACGCAGAATGACGTGCAGGCGCTTGCTTTCCCGCAGGTAGCCATAGACGCCACATAACAAATCACCGGACTGTAGTCCCAACTGGTGGCGGCGGAACTGCTCGCGCGAACTCTGCTCCGAATTGCTGCCTGGCACTTTTTCTCCAGGCGGAGCCGACATCGCTTCCAGGGAAAGATGCGGGATCTCCGCCACGCGCGCCTGGGGCGCGTGGGCCAGTACGGTGCGGCGCGCTTCTGCGGAATGCACGATGACGGCTAGGGATGATTCCGCCAAACGGCGCAGCATGGGATACCGAAAGAAACGAGGATCTCCCATGGCGCTGGAGCGGCGGCGCCACAATTCGCAGGCCTGCCCACGATTCCACTCCCCGTAGTTATAGACAAATTCTTCGATGTAAGTAGCCTCGTCGAAGATGCCCAGGAACAAATGCTGCAATAGCGCATCGTGGAGAATGACGACACCCGGCACCTCCACAGCCTTGCGATATATGTCGGCATGCAAGCGGTTGTTGCCCACGTGGTAGAGATTTACGTCCCCGGGCGTTCCGAGGCGTATGCTGGCCACGCGACGAAGCTGATCTAACATCGCCTGCGCATAGTCCGCGACACCGGAAGGGGAGGGAGGAAGCGGAGCATAGTAACCGACCGCGAGTGAGGCTGATTGTGGCGAATGGGATTGTACCGATCGAGATTGCAGGGAACGCTGCGCGGAGTGCTGCGTCATGCAGGCTTGCTCCGTCGCCCGAATAGGATCGTCCCCAACCGGATATGGGTAGCGCCTTCCTCCACGGCAACCTCAAAATCGTTGCTCATTCCCATGGAAAGATCGGAGAGCGAGAACTCCTCGGCCAGTGCGCGCAGGCGAGCGAAATACGGGCGGCTCGCTTCGGGCGCCTCCCCCAGCGGCGGGATGGTCATCAAACCCGTAAGGGTAAGGGCAGGTAGAGCGCGAACGCCTTCGACGAGCGCTGGCAGATCCTGCGGCAGACAACCGTGTTTGCTCTCTTCATCGGAGAGCTTTACCTCGATCATCACCTGCATGGGCGTGCCATTGTGCTGCAAACGCTGCGCCAGTCGCAGGGAATCCACAGTCTGCACGCAATGGAACAACGGCGCGGCCTTGTTCACTTTGTTGCTCTGCAGGTGCCCTATCAGATGGTAACGGGCGCCGGTGAGTGTTCGTAGCAGGGGGACTTTTCCTTCGAACTCCTGCACGTAGTTCTCCCCAAAAACACGCAGCCCGGCATCGAAGGCCGCAATCATGGCTTCGGCCGGAAAAGTTTTGGTAACGGCGATCAGTTGCACCTCTTCCCGTTTGCGTCCGCAACGCGCCAGTGCCGTCGCCAGACGATCCTCAACCAATCGCAAATTATCCCTGATGTGATCCACGTACTCAGTATCGGCAATGGGAATGGGTCTTGGCACGGGCATGTGACGGAAGCTATCCGAAAAGAGAAACAAATGATGAGAAGAAACAACCGGGAAGCCCACTTTACATGGCGTGTCAGATACCCATGCGTTTTCGTCCACTCCGGAGCCGGTTTCACCTACGGAACGCTTGCTGCGCACACTGCAAGCATTTCTCGAACGATGCGAAGCTCCAGCGCTGACGGAGCCGGGAGAGACCATAATTCCTTTGCAGGACGGTTCCTACAGTCTGGATCTCGCACCCGGTGGGGTGTTGCTGGAGTGTTGGGGTGATTCCCGTGTGCTGCGGCGTCGCATCACCGCCATCCAGCGGGAATCCCGCACCCGACTGGATGTGCGTACGGAGCGATTTGGCCAACGATTGGGCACGCTAAGTTTTCTGGATGGAAGCAGCGGTCTGTCGGCACAAATTGAGCGGGAATCTACGCGTGGCGTCGCTCGGGAGCGATTTCGGCGATGGTGTGAGCGTCTGCACCCGGATTGGCGATTCGAGAGCCTCAGCACAGCGCCAGACTTGGAACGATCGCTGTCGCCCCGTTTCCCTCGGGCATTGCTGCGTCGCGGAAACGAGGGCATTTGCGCCATTGCGGCTCCGCAAATTGATACCGCCGAAGATCTGTTCACCTTTGCATTGATCTGGTTGCACCACTGCCGTACCAGGGTGCGGGGCCTCTCGATCAAGCGGTTGTTGCTGATTGTTCCGGAGAGTGCCGCATCCCAGATCGGATTGCGGTTGATGGCGCTCGATCATGTGCAGATTGAGTACCGGTTGGTGTGTTGGACAGGTGAAGATCGTCTGCGCGATCTGAGCCGTCGCGTCTGGGGCAATCTGGACACGGTTCTGCACGTTGACGGCCTGAGCCAGCAGCCCCTGGACGCCGTGCGTCGGCTATTCGAGGACGTGGCGGCGCTCAGCGAGGCGGAGTGTGTGCGGGAGGCCCGTGGTGGTCTATCGCTAGAGGTGCGCGGATTGCCGATTGCGCATGCTGCTGGCGACTGCCTACGTGTTGGTCTGAAGCAGCGTGCCAGCAAGCGTCTACCCACTGTCGCATCCTTGTTGAGGCTGTGTCGGCATGTGGCCGCGCGACGTAAGGGCGATGGCCCTAATCTGCAGGATCCCTTGTATCGCCTGCACCCCGAACGTTGGCTAGAAAGCGTGTTGCGGAGGGGAATTCGGGCCCTGGATCCTTGTCTGTCACCCGAACTGGTCCGGCGGCAGGTGCGAGGAGACTTGGGAACTCAGCAGGGAAGAACGGATCTGCTGGCCTTGGACGAAACAGGACGACTTGTAATTATCGAAGTGAAGGCAGAAACGGACCTGCAGCTACCCGCCCAGGCTCTCGATTACTACATACGGTTGCGTCTGCAACTGGAACGCGGCGATTTCCGTACCAATGGACTATTTCCCGGACGCGAGATAAGTCCAGCGCCTCCTAAGGTTTTGCTGGTTGCGCCAGCACTCGCCTTTCACCCAGCCCACGAAACGGTGCTGGGGTATCTGGAGTCTTCTATTCAGGTGCTGCAAATCGGTATCGCGATAGAATGGCGAAAAGAGTTGCGAGTGGTTTTCCAGCACCCGTTGGGACCGAACCGACAGGGAGGCGAAGCACATTGTCCGCTAATTTTTTCCAGCAGATCCGTAAAGCGCTTACGACACTAAATCCGAACGAAGTACGCGAAATCGCAGAACGTCCGGCGCGCATCGTGCTGCATGCGACATCGGAACAAGCCTACCTGGAAATGGAGCGGTTCTTTCTGCCGCCCGAACTTTCCGCCCGTCGACGAGCGGCTGTGATGGACCACTTGTTTCGCGCGGAAGACGCGGGCAGGCCCATGCAGGCCGAAATCGATGTCTTTGAACAATCCATGGCTCGACCGGCCAGTGCGTTCACTTTCTATTCCTTTGACCCCAGCCAGACTGTAGAGGAAGTGCTGGCCGTGCACCCTGAGCTAGATTTGGCGTTGGCGCGCAATTTCGCGCCCTTTCGTGACCCCGTGATTGATGGCCTGATCCACAAAATCTCCGGCGAAAACGGCTGGTTTAGTGTAATGACGGCATTGCCGAACATTGTGCCCAGCGCGCTGATGGTGCCCTGGGCGGTAGGCGAGTTTGCATCCGACACGGCTGTCATTACGGCAAATCAAATTCGCATGCTGTTTTTGATTTCGGCAGCAAGCGGGGGAAGCATCGGCTACGCGGAGCAGAAGTCCCAGATCGCGTCGGTGGTGGCAGCCGCGTTCGGCTGGCGTGCGCTCGCGCGACAAGCTGTCGGGAAAATCCCACTGGGTGGCGGTATTATCCCGAAGGCTGCCATTGCGTATGCAGGTACCTGGGTAATTGGCCGCAGCTTTGAACGCCTGCACCGCGTCGGTTACGGATACACGGAGAAAGAGCGGAAGCGCGCGTTCAAAGATGCGTTTGAACGGGGCAAAGACGTGTTGGGTAGTTTGTTAAAGCGCCAGCAGAAAGAAGGGGCTTCTGCCTCTGCTCCCTACGACGAGGAACTTGCCGGTAAAGTCGTGGTAAGGCGTTAATCGGTATGTATGGCGTTATGTTGGCTGGCCGAAGTCCGAACGCGATAGCGTAAAATGATCCGACAAGCTATGTGAATTGCGCTTGACTGGGTAGAGCCACTGCTCCGTTCACTGGGACTGGCTTAATGAATAGACTGGTTCGCCCGATTCGGTGCGGCTGGTTTCCTCGATATGGCTTGTCTGGAGGGTCTGGTGAGTCTGCGTTCTTCGTTTCGGTTTTCCGCGTTTCCTGCGCTATCCGCGGTCTGTGTCCTTTTGGCGACTGCGGCGCCGGCGATGGCCGATGTGGTTACCTTCACGAATGGCGCTGTGATTCGCGGCACCTTCCTGGGCGGCGACGCGCGCACCGTACGGGTGGAAGTAAGCAACAAAGTAGAAACTTACCGTATTTCGGAGATCGCGCATATCCAATTTGGCGATGTGCCGAACGCTGCTGGCGGTGGCAGTCTGCAACAAACGGCCAGCGCGTTGGGCGTGCAGACCCCTGCGGTTACCATGCCAGGTGTGCAGGCCCCGGCTTTGCAAGCCCCTGCCGTTCCGGTCCCGGCGGTACAGGCTCCGACACTGCAAGCCCCCGCGATCCAAGCTCCCCAAGTGCAAGCGCCCGCGCTGCAGGCCCCGGCGTTGGCCGTTCCCGCTGTCCAGGCTCCCGCAGTCCAGGTTCCGGCCGTGCAGGCCCAGCCCGTAAAGGCCCCCGAGATCAAGACGCCTGAGCCGAAGCGTGGTTGGTTCGGACGCAAGAAGAAAGACGATAAAAATGACGAGAAGGCGCCGGTTGCTGCTGCGCCCGCTGCGGCAGCACCGGTTCCCGCCGCGCAACCTCCAGCGGCCCCGGCTCCTGCCGTGACCCCGGCGGCACAAGTTCCGCCGCCGGCCGCACAGGCTGCTGTCGCTCCGCCTGCTCCAGGACCGGCGCCCGTCCAAACAGCCCCGGTAACCGTCGCAAGCGCTGCTCCGGCGCAGGTTCCACCTCCGGCTCCTCCCGCGCCCGTGTCAGTCAGCAGTCCGTCCGCCGCGCCAGCGCCTCGTCAGGTGCCATTAGGCGGCAAGGACGGTCGCACCATTCCGACAGGCGCCATCCTGATTGTGCGTCTGATCGACAACATTGACACCTCCGTGCATCAGGTCGGAGAGACCTTCCGTGCTGCCTTGGTCGAAGAACTCTCGGCCGCGGGCGATGTGTTGGTGCCAGCGGAGACTGACGTGAATGTCCGCCTGACGCAGGTTGCGGGTTCAGGCGCCCGCCCCCGTTATCGCCTGGAGGCAGTTTCCATCAGGCAGAATGGCCGGAATTTGCCGATTAGCGCGGAGGCTCTGCCCTTTGTTGACCTCACGACGACTAGTGGCTCCTGGGGGGACGGGCTGGCCAAAATCCAGCTTCCGAACGATGCGTCGATTACCTTCCGTGTTTCCCGAGAGTTCCGGATTCCCTAGCCGCCGTCATCGAGTTGCTGATTTTCTCCGAAATGCGACCGCATTCGCGACAAAACATAACGGAAAGAAACGGTTTAGCACCTTCGCGCTTTGTGCCTGGAGCGCGGAAGCGCCGAATTGACAACTTTTGAGCCCACCTTGCAGCCTTCCGTGCTGCGCGAAGGACCCCGGACTAGTATCATCAAGCAGAGTAACTCCGCGCGGATGCGTGACTTGCGCGCTGTCGCCCGGCGCGAAACATGGTCCCGCGTCATTTGGTGACCGCCACCGTATCCGTGATTGATCCAGGGAGTCCGTCGAAATCATGTCTAAACCTCTAGCCATTGTTACCGGAGGCAGCCGCGGCATCGGGCGCGGCATCGTCATTGAGTTGGCTCGCACGCACCAGGTAATAGCTACTTATCGGGGAAACCGCGAAGCCGCCGAAGCGCTGGCGAAAGAGACCGGATGCGAGATTACGCAATCCGACATCTCCTCCGCCGCGGACCGCGAAGCGCTAATCGCGCTGGCGCGCAACCGTTCCTTGCATCTTGATCTGTTGGTGAACAACGCCGGCATCGCGCCCAGGGAACGCGCTGACATTCTGGAAGCCCGAGAAGAGATCTTTGATGAGGTAGTGAATACTAACCTGAAGGGTCCGTACTTCCTGACGCAGTTGGCGGCTCGCTGGATGAAGGATTCCGGCTGGGGACGGATTGCGTTTGTCACCTCCATCTCTTCGTTTACCGCTTCGGTAAACCGCGGTGAATACTGTATTTCCAAGGCCGGACTGAGCATGGCTGTGGCGCTTTTTGCCAGCCGCCTTGCGGAGCACGGCGTGAAGGTGTTCGAAATCCAACCGGGCATCATCCGCACGGATATGATCGCAAAAGTCGAGCAGGTATACGAAGAGAAGATCGCCAACGGATTGCTGCCCCAGCGCCGCATGGGTGAAACCGCGGATGTGGCCAAGACCGTGCGTGCGATCGCGGATGGATTGTTGGACTACTCCACTGGACAGGTAATTCACGTGGACGGCGGATTCCACCTGCGAAGCCTATAGGACTTCGATACCATAGACGTTTCCTTCTGAAAGGTGATGCGGTTTGGCATGCCCGCCGCGAACGAGATGAGGTTCCTTAATGACTGATAAGACGTCTTTTCGTGGCTGGCTGATCGTCGCTGCGTGTTGTGTGACGTTCGGATTGTCCACGGGCATTCCGTACTACAATCTGGTCTTCTTTTTTGACTACTTTCGAGACGACCATTCCTGGCCCATCAGTTTCGTAACGTTGGGCGCGCCCATTGCTGTTTTGTTAACCATCTGGGTTGGGCCGACAATTGTGCCGAGAGTCGACCCTCGAAAACTGATCATCATAGGGACGGGCATGACCTGTCTCGCCTTTCAATGGTTTGCGCGACTTAGTGGGGCAGAGTGGGAATACTACGTTTGCTGGTGTCTCTACATGGTGGGATATTTTCTTGCCGGTCCCATTCCACACCAAATCATCATCTCTAACTGGTTCAAGAAGAAACGAGGTCGGGCAATGGGCATTGCCTACGTGGGCGTCGGTGTTTTCGGTGGACTGCCTCCCCTGATTCTGCCTTGGCTTGCCAAGCAGATGCCTTACACCCAGGTGCTGCAAATCATTGGTTTCGTGATCTTGTTAGCGTGGCCGATAGCTCTGTTTGTGCTCAAGAACAAGCCTTCCGACGTTGGTGAGTATCCGGATGGGGAAGCGCCAGACGCCGAAACGGAGAAGGCAGCTCGCGCTCTTCCGGTCGAACCTGTACAGACGCTGTCTAGCCTGTCAAAAACGATGTCCTTCTGGATGTTGGTGATTGGCAGCGCAGCGTCCATTGGCTCCATCGCGTCTGTGAATTTCCACATGAAGTTTGTATTTGAGTCCCAGGGCTTCGTCGAACAAGCCGCGCGTGACGCTGTTTGGGGCATGGCGCAATCCTGCATCCTGTTCGCTAGCATCGCCGGGCGCGTCCTGGTTGGATGGTTGGCTGACAAGTATCCACGGAAATACGTGATGTTGGCCACATATATTGTGGTCGCGGCCTCCATTCCTTCGCTCTTCCTGGTGACGCCGGACAGCACCGTTTTTGTCTATCTGTTCGCGGTGACCTTTGGTTTCGCGATGGGTGCGGACTACATGTTGATTCCGTTGATGGCAGCCGATCAATTTGGCCTCGCTTCGCTGCCGAGAGCCATGTCCGCCATTTTGCCCACGGATACGATCGCGCAGTTCTGGTTCCCCTTTGGGGTCTCTCATCTGCGTACTTTCCTGGGCGGTAGTTACACGGCGGCGATGACTGCTGTTTTCGGTGTTGCTCTCATTGGCGCATTTGCGATTGGGCTCTTACCGAAAAATCCTAGTAGGACGCGATCAGGCGAAGCGCAGCATTAGCGCTGTTCTTTCTTCTGAGGCTTTCACTCAGACTCACGACGAAGAAGGGGGCTGCCATCCAGCAAAGGATGGCAGCCCCCTTCTTCTTGGAATAAATAGAAGACGTCTACGGCACGTCTAGAAAACGGACGGGCTCTCCAGCGGGTGGTCCCTGCAACTCCCCGTCGCGGACCACCACCTTGCCACGCAGGACCGTATGGATGGGCCATCCGGTGAGGGTTTCGCCTTCGTAGGGGCTCCAGCCGCACTTGCTGGCGATCCAATCGCGTTGTACCACCTGCTTCCGGTTGAGGTCGACAATGGCGAAATCGGCGTCGTAGCCGCGGGCAATACGTCCTTTGCGGGCGATCTGGAAAATACGGGCAGGTCCGGCGCAGCCCAGGTCCACCAAACGCTGTAGGCTGAGGTTTCCTTGCGCTACGTGGTTCAGCATCACCGGCAGCAAGGTCTGTACGCCAGTCATGCCGGATGGCGACTGCGGGTAGGGTTTGGCTTTTTCCTCCAGCGTGTGCGGAGCATGGTCGCTTCCCAGTACATCAGCCGTGCCGTCAGCCACGGCTGCCCATAGCGCCAGTTGATGCTCCACGCTGCGGATAGGCGGATTCATCTGTGCCAGGGTTCCCAGGCGGTTGTAGCATTCCGGGGCGGTGAAGCTCAGGTGCTGCGGGGTAACTTCCATGGTTGCGCGGTGTTTCCATTTTCCTAGCAGAATGGCCTCATCGCGGCTGGTGACGTGCAGCACGTGTACCATGCGCCCGGCCTCTTCAGCCAAGTGCAGCAGACGCGTAGTCGCCATCAGGGCAGCGACTTCATCACGCCACACCGGATGGCTGGCGGGATCGCGAGATTCCTCCGCCAGGTACTTACGATCACGCATCCGTGCCTCATCTTCGCAGTGCACCGAGACACGGCGGCGTCCGTTGCGCAACACATGCCGCAGATCGGCGTCGCCTTCCACCAGCAAGCTTCCCGTCGAACTACCCATGAAGATCTTCACGCCCGCGCAGCCAGGCAGTAGTTCCCATTCGTGCAGGTGTGCCGCGTTTTCGCTGGTAGCGCCCATGAAGAACGAGAAATCGGACCAAGCACGTCCATTCGCGCGTGCTACTTTATCCGCCAACGTCTCGGGAGAAGTGGTCAGCGGATTGGTGTTGGGCATTTCAAAGATGGTGGTGACCCCACCGAGAATGGCGCTGCGGGTGCCGCTTTCCAGGTCTTCTTTGTGTTCTAAACCGGGTTCGCGGAAATGCACCTGGGTGTCGATGAAACCGGGCAGGACGACAAGGCCTGTCGCGTCTAGCCGCTCCTGGGCGGAGGCATCGTGCAAGCAGGCCAGGGCTTCAATCTTCCCGGCAAAGATGCCGATGTCCAAGCGTTCGAGTCCGGAGGGCGTGTAGACCTTGGCCCCCTGAATGATGAGATCGTAATTCGCCATGCACTCCTATGTATAGCAACAGTTGGGGTGGGGGCTGACTGCCTGTGTGAACTGACTTGCGATAATACGAGCAACGGCAGGGAGGGTAAGCGCTGCTACCCCGGATCGCGCGGCCCCATGCCGATGACCAAGGAGGTTTGATTGCCTGAAGCAAAGCATGAGATCCGGAAGATTATGCATCCGGCGCGGGTGCGGTACATCGAGGTGCTTCAAGTTGCCCGCGTGACGCCACGCACCGTCCGGGTGACCTTTGGCGGCGAAGATCTGGCGGACTTTGAAACGAAGGCCTTCGACAATCATGTAAAGCTGATTTTTCCTCTTCCGGGGCAGGAGCGGCCAGAAGGCGGGTCCATGGAAACCGGCAAGCTGAGCTTTCCCGCAGATCAGCCGAAACCACCATTCCGGGACTACACGCCGCGTGCCTTTCGTCCCGAAGCGCGAGAACTGGATGTGGAGTTCACCCTGCATGGTGAAGGCCCCGCCTCCAGTTGGGCTTCCGCTGCGCAACCAGGTCAGGTGTTAGGCTTGGCGGGACCGAAAGGATCTCTGGTGGTCTCCGATACCTTCGACTGGCATTTGTTGGCCGGTGATGACACGGCGCTGCCCGCGATCAGCAGAAGGCTTGAAGAGCTTCCCGCTGGCGCAAGAGCCGTAGTGGTTCTGGAGGTGGAGGACTCAGCAGAGCACCGCGACCTAACCAGCAAGGCGAACGTCGATATCGTTTGGATCTACCGCGCGGAAAACAAAGGCGTGGCGATCCCTCTGTTGGACGCCATCCGGCAGGCCAGCTTCCCGGAAGGGGACTGTTATGCGTGGGTAGCCGGCGAGACGGAAGCTGTGCGCGCCATAAGGAAACACCTGATTGAAGAACGAGGACTGGACAAGACATGGATGAAGACAGCCGGCTATTGGCGCAATGGCGCTGCCGGTGTACATGACAAACTGAGCGAATAGCGAAGCCCTGTTGATCAGCCTTAACCGAAAGGGCCCTGATTCCGACAGAATCAGGGCCCTTTCGGTGGCATAACGTGACTGCGCGTTAGTTCTTCTTTTTGTCGTCTTTTCGTCCGCGTTCCAAACCAAAATCCGGGCTGGAACGGTTGCCGACAATCTTGATGTTGAATTTGGATCCACCGCCCTCAGCCTTGAAGAAGGGGTCGACCGGCTTCAGCGCCCAGCGTTTCCAGCGTGTCTTCATCATCTGGGACAGCTTGGCGTCGGTATGGAGCGTTCCGTGGAAATCGAGGTTGTCGCTGGAAAGGTTGTAGCTGCCATCCAGATTTACTTCCGCGCCGGGAATCATGAAGCGTAGGTGCTGTAGGTGCAGAACCTGCTTCGCCAGATTGAATCGCCCCTGGAAGTCTGATGTGACGTCGTCTGGTGCTTCATTCGGGGTGCCGGACGCGCGATTGCTCATATCCGCTAACTTATCCCGGGTGGCCTTCTGCGTGAACTGGCCATCATGCAGGTCAAACTTGCCAGATACTTCCAGACGGTCGCTGTAGTCCTGCTTGCCGGGTGGAATCTTCAGGTCGACATCCATGGTCAGTTTGCCTTTGAGCGGGATGTTGGCATCCTTCATGGCCAGCGTCAGAATATCGTGCATGTTGGCGCCGTTCATCTTCACGTGCAGCGCGACAGTTTTTCCGTTCTCGCCAGGGTACCGCTCCACTGCGCCCTCGCAGATCATGGTGGATGTGCCGATGGTAGCTTCCACGGGTTCCAGACGGGTGTTGCCGTTGGTGCCATCAATGATCGCGTGATACTTGGTCTGTAGACGAATGGTGTTCTTGCTGTAGGACAACCCAAAATCCGGAGTGTCGCTGACGCCATCCGCTACGATGTGGTTGAGGTGGCCGTCAAACTTGCCCGTCGATTTCAAGATGCCGCGAATGCCCTTGAATACCGAGAGGTCCGCCTTCTCGAAAAGGTAGTCTCCGCCTAGCGGGGTGTCGCCGGGTTCGTCGACCACGAAGGGGCCAAAGGTTCCCGTGCTGTGGACAATTCCGGGGGGCTTCGGGTTGGTGAGCTCAGCCTCATAGCGCATCGGTTCGCCGGGCGCTGCGCCAAAGAGATGAAGCTTCTTCATGTCGAAGATGAGCGGGGCCTTGCCTTCCTTAGCAGGCAGAATGGTGAGCTTCATGCCGTCGGCGACAATGTGCTCCACAAGAACTACGGGAGCCTTGGTGCCATCGTCGTTCTGTTCCTTTTTCTGCGCTTCTTCCTGCTTTTCTGCTTCAGTCTTTTGGCCGCCTCCGCCAATCGAGCCACGGCGGCCCTTGGGTGGGATGGTGAACTCAAAGCCGTGCAGATCCACATGGGTGACGATGACCGTATCCGCCATCAAGGTGGGAAAATCAACGGTGACGCCCAGACGCTTCATCACCAGCAGGGGGGGCAGATCTTCCATGCCCTTCTGTACGACCTTCAGGTCGTGAGCGGAGAAGTTGAGCTTGGCGCCTTTTCCCCCTGTGATGAAGAAGGTCATACGATCATTCATGGGGAGCGACAGATCCAGGCGGCCGATATCCACATCCGCCTTATAGCGTTCCTCCAGATAGGCGACCAGCTTCTCCCGGACGTAGGGTTCCAGGCGGTCTGCGGCGATTTTGGCCGCGATCAGCGTTCCGATGACGAATACGCCAAGCACGGCCAGTAGCACCTGCCACCAACGGCGGCGCCAGAAGGACTTCTGTGTAGCGGACATAAATGTTTCTTCCTAGCTCCCTCAAAAAATCAACATAAAGCGCTAAGTCGCTGGGATAACGCGAGGTTACCAGATTCCAGGTTGTTCGGGGAACGTGCGGAAGCAGGGCAGTCCGGTGCGATCGGGAACCAGAGTCGTTACTGATACATAGCGCCCATGCACGGGAGTGGGTGTTCCCGGTGGACAGGGGCGTGGAGCCTCATCAAGGCGTCGGGGGGATGGACGACCCCAGTCGTCTCTCCATCCCCCTGGAAAAGGGGTTCGGATGTCCTAGCTTGCTGTTCCGAACTGTAGACCAAGCTGCAGGGCTTTCTGATTCAGCTCTGCCAGGTTTGCAGGGACGGAAGCTAGCAAAGCTGCGCATAGAGAGTCCGGGGAAACCAGAGGGATGCGTGCGCAAAGGAAGCCGAGCATCACCACATTCTGCACCACACGGTTACCCAGTTCTTCCGCCAGGCGGGTGGCAGGAACACGGTATACCGTCAGTGTTTCCGGCAGAGCGTCCATGCGCACCAGATCTTCTTCCACAACCAGAATTCCCGATGGTTTCAGGTTAGGAAGGAAGCGGGTGTAGGCCTCCTGCGACATCGCAACCAACAGGTCGGTTTTGGTGGTGTAGGGGTAGAGGATGGATTCAGGGGAGAGAATCAACTGCGCACTACACGCGCCTCCTCGCGCCTCGGGTCCATAGGTCTGGGTCATGGTCGCGTGCAAACCGTCATAGATGGAGGCGGCCTTACCGAGAATCTGCGTGGCCAGAATGACGCCCTGGCCGCCAAATCCCGCGAAGCGAATCTCCGTGTGGGCGTTGGCGCGCATGGCGGTGCTTGTTGCGACGCTGGCATCGCACACGCGAATGGTGGCCTCCTTCACGGCAATATTTGCGGGCTCCATCGTGTTCTGGCTGGTTAACGGCATGGCGGCACCCCGGTGCTGACGTAGCGCTCACCCAAGCTGGCGCGCATGTGGCTTTGCAGAGACTCCAGGTAATCTGGTCGTTCGATATCCACGAAGTTGCCGACGGTGATTTCGCCACACTTGCTCATGCCGATGGATGCCAAATCGACAGCCGACTTGCTATTGACGGATTGTTCCTTGTAGCGCTTCATGGTATCCAGGCCATCTCCCATGCGGTTGCGGCGCTGATAGAGAGTGGGACAGGGGCTAATGATTTCAAGGAACGAGAAGCCTTTCTTCGTCAGCATTCGCCGCATGGCCTTGGTTACCTGGGCGACGTGATAAGTGGTCCAACGGGCGACAAAGGTAGCGCCCGCTGCGGCAACCAGATGCGGCAGGTTCAAGGCCGGTTCATAGGCGCCGAAAGGGGTGGTGGTGGTAATGGAGTCCTCCGGCGTCGTAGCGGCGGCTTGTCCGCCCGTCATGGAATAGGTGAGGTTGTTGACGCAGATCACCTTGAGATCCATGTTGCGGCGCGCTGCGTGAATCAGGTGGTTGCCGCCAATCGAGGCAAGGTCGCCATCGCCGGAATACACCACCACGGAAAGATCTGGATTCGCTAGCTTCAAACCCGTGGCGAAGGGAATCGCGCGGCCATGAGTGGTGTGGAAGCTATCAAGCTTTACATATCCCGCGACTCTTCCTGTGCATCCGATGCCGCTGACCACCGCCACTTTATCTGCCTCCAGGCCGGACTTCAGCACGGCGCGCGCGAAGCAGTTTACGGTCGTTCCAATGCCGCAGCCGGGGCACCAAATGTGCGGCATGCGATCAGTGCGCAGAAATGCTTCCACCGGATTCTCACAGACCGGCGCTTCCTGCGTGGGGATGGTGGCCGGAATCAAGGTTGGTGTGCTCACTGTGCTACTCCTTTCGCCGCGACTGCCGCGCCTTTGCGAATGGCAGCCAAAATCTGTTCGGGTTGATGTACGGTGCCGCCAGGATGTGTGACGGGGATGACAGGGCAAGCGCCACCCGCGCAGCGTTCCACCTCCAGCACCACTTGGCCTAGGTTTAATTCCGGCGTGACGATAGCGCCCGTGCGAAGCGCCAGGTTGCGGATTACCTTTTCGGGGAACGGCCATACGGTCACCAGACGGAGACTGCCGACCCGGATGCCTTCTTCACGCGCCATCTGGATCGCCTTCTGCGCAACGCGCATGCTGATGCCATAGCTCACCACCGTGACCGATGAGTCGTCGACATCGGATTCTTCCACCATCGTGATGCGGTCGATCGCCTGGTCCACCTTGGCGCGCAGACGCCCAATGAGCGATGCCTGGGTAGCCGGGGTCATGGACGGATATCCGCGTTCGTCGTGCGTCAGACCCGTGACGTGAAAGCGGAAGCCGTCGCCAGCATGCGCCATCGGAGGAACCAGATCATCATCCGGACGGAAGGGGAAGTAAGCGTGGCCCTTGTCCGCCAGCTTGCGCGGACGTACTTCTATTTCGGAAGCTGCGGGAATCTGTACGCGCTCCGTCATGTGGCCGACCACTTCGTCCATCATCAGGAAAACCGGTGTGCGGAATTCTTCCGCAAGGTTCAACGCGCGGATCATCAGCGTAAAACACTCTTGGGGAGAGCTGGGGCACAGCGCAATGCACGGATAATCTCCATGTGAACCGAAACGCGCCTGCATCATGTCACCCTGGGCGGGAAGCGTTGGCAAACCGGTGGAAGGACCACCGCGCTGTACATCCACGAAGACGCAAGGCGTCTCAGTCATTGCAGCCAGCCCAATGTGTTCCATCATCAGAGAGAATCCCGGTCCGGAAGTCACGGTGAATGCCTTGGCTCCACCCCACACAGCGCCCTGGATGGCAATGGATGCGGCTAGCTCATCTTCCAACTGAATAAACATGCCACCGATCATGGGAATGCGGCGCGCGAAGCGTTCTACGATTTCGGTCGATGGCGTAATTGGGTACCCCGCCGAAAAACGGGCTCCACCCGCCAAAGCTCCTTCGCAACAAGCCTGGTCGCCATTCATGAAATGGATGCCGGTAAGCACTCCGGCTGGATCTGCCTGCATTGCTGATCCCTTCTGCATCCGAGGGTGACTGCGACCTAGGTGGCGCTGGAATCGGATGCCCCTGAAAGCCCCGCCCCTCGTCAGGCGGCGATAATTCCGTCACTCGTGGCAGTGGTGTCGGCGCTTGGCTGCTCTGGCTGGGAGGACTTCGCCACGGCCGAGCTTTTGGGCAACGGAAAACCATGAATAGCGAAATCCGGGCAATAGAGCCCACACAGATCACAGCCGGTGCATCGTTCCGGGTCGATGAGTTCCGGTGGATGGTAGCCCCGAGCGTTGTAAGTGGCGGAAAGCGCCAGCACATGGGGCGGACAGAACTCCACGCAAAAGGCGCAGCCTTTGCAGCGTTCGTTCTTTACGTCGATGGTTCCCTTTGCCATCGAGCCTCCTTGCCGTCCCGGTGAAACGCGGCGCCGCAAAATAAGCGGAGCGTATGATTCAGGACTGTCTAGTCTGAAATCAACTTATTTTGAGTATAGGATGGCGGAGCAGGGAAGACAACATGAACAAGTAGTTTCTTGTCTGTTTATCCAGTCGTTTGGATAGCGAAGGAAAAAGCGGTGGAGATCAGAAGGTGCGCTGTGGCCGATTTCTATTAATAGAAATCGGCCACAGCGCACAATGACGAAGTTCGCCTACGCGAGTTGGCTTTTGTGAGCTGAAAGCCATTGTTCAAATGTCTGGAGTTCGGGATTCAACGAGCGGGAAACATCCACGCTACGAGCGGCGCGGAAGACTTCGTTAAAGTCATGCTTGAACTGGAACATATTCCCCAAATCATCGGCCCCTGGGAATCCGAAGCTCCGGTACACATCGGGCGGGATCGCCTGGTATGTGACCGGTTCGCCGAGGGCTTTCTCAAACCCCGCAGCCATTTCGGCGCCGCTCAGGTGCTCCCCAGAGATTCCGACGTGTTTACCCACCCAGGCAACTGGATCACAGAAAATGCCGTATGCGCACTTACCAATGTCCACTGCGGCGATGCCGGGAAGTTTCTTATCGCCCATGGGCAGGCCGAAGCTGAGAGAGCCGTCTTCCTGTCGCTTTGGACCCATGCCGAAGTGGATGAAGTTATCCCAATAAAACGAGGTCAACAGGTAGGTGGTCGGCACGCCAGCTTTCACAAACAAAGCATCCGCCTCCCCCTTGGCATCCAGGTGCGGCACTTTGTACTTGCCCATCAGGGTCGGCATGCGGTCGTCATCCAGTGAAACCCAGCGGCGTGTGTCTTCCAATGTGGACCAGACAACATGGTGCAGACCGGCGACAGCGGCTTCCTGGGCAAGCGTGGCTGCTTGCGCAAGTTCTTTTTCCGGTGAGAAGTGTTCCCAGAAAAAGGTGACGCAATACGCTCCATAGGCCCCGGTGAAAGCGTTGCGAATGCTGGCGGCATCGTCAATGTCAAAAGCAACCACCTCGGCGCCTAGCTCCGCCAACTCGAGCGCCTTGTCCGAAGCCGGATTGCGCGTCAACGCCCGTACACGAAATCCGGTTTCCGGGTCCGCCAGAATCGAGCGAACCAGACCACCGCCCTGCGCCCCTGTGGCGCCAAGCACTGCGATTATTTTTGTTTCGGCCATCTTTCCTCCTCCTCACATTACTTGCTGCGTTGCCATCCAATCCTATTCCTTCAGAGAGGCAATCGCGATCTGGGAGAGCGCCCGTTCTTCACTCCGTGTGCCGCTGGTGCTTGCGGTCATGAAGACGCCGACAATCTGATGATTCTTATCGATCCAGTAGTCCGTGCCAAAGGCTCCGCCATGGCCGAAGCTGCCGAGGGGGCGATGCAGAATGCTATAACGTCCGTCTTTTACTACGGTCCAGGTGAGTCCATAGCCCTGGCCAGGGTTGTGACCGGAAGGCTCCATGTGACCATTCTGCAGGGTGGTCATGATGTCCACGGTATCCGCCGACAGATAGCGTTTCCCGTTCAGTGTGCCGCTGTTCAACATCATCTGGGAGACCAACGCGATATCTTCCGCCGTGGAGAACAAACCGAAGGAGGGGCCGGGATAACGAGCTTGCTCCCGGTATTTCGCCGGGTCGCCGCCAAGGATCTCTTTGCCATTTCGTACAAAGCCTTCCGGTGTGCTCTTATAAACCATCGCGATCCGCTCACGCTTTGCCGCAGATTCCTTCATGGGATAGAAGAAGGTATCCTTCATGCCCAGCGGCTGGAAGAGGCGTTCCGCCAGAAAGTCTTCGTAGCTCTTGCCAGAACAGATTTCGATGATCCGTCCAAGGGTGTCGATGCCCATGTTGCTATAGGCCCACTGTGTACCCGGTTCAAACTGCAAGGGAACCTGGGCATAAGCAGCCACGGCTTCTGCGAGGGGGCGATCCATGGTCTGCATGAAATCGGAGATGCCTTCCGGCATGAAGCCAGCCATGCCAGAGGTATGCGTCATCAAATCTCGGATGGTGATCGGGCGGGAGGGCCGTTTCAGCACCATTCGGGTGTTGCCGTCCTTGGATTCCACCATCCATTGTTTGCGGAACTCCGGAAGATGCCGCTCCACTGGATCGGTCAAACTCAGCTTGCCCTCTTCCATCAGCAACATGATGCCGATTCCGGTGATGGGCTTGGTCATGGACATGATCTGGAAGATGGTGTCCGTGCGCATGGGGGTTTTGGCTTCGCGGTTGGCAAATCCCACGGCTTCCAGGTGAGCAACCTTCCCCTTGTGCACGATCATCGTGACGATGCCTGCCAATGCCTGTTCATCGACCGCTTTCTGCATGCGCGGCTTGATGGCAGCCAACTTGGCTGCGTCAAAGGCCTCGGCTCCACGCGGGAGAGACTGGGCAAACAAACTGCCGGTCAGCACGAGAGCGGCTACGGCGCCGCGCATTAGGCTGGAGCGAAAAAGGGCTGTGGGTTTTGCGGCAGCCTGACGCGTCGGCTGACTGGCGGGAAATGGGTTCAGTGCCATGAAAAAGATCCTCGAAGATGTTGGTGCATACGCTCGCGTGCAGCGGCTGCATGGAAGCCGAGATGGCAAATCAAGGTTTGCCATGTTTGCAGTTGCTGCATCCGGAATTGTAGCGCGTAGAGCGCCATTCACTGAGCCATGCGGATGGTCATGAACCCAGCAGTGCTTCGACTTCAGCCCGGCTGGGAACAGACGGCTGTGCGCCGGGTCGCGTGACGGCGATGGCTGCGGCGGCACAGGCGAATTCCATGGCTTCCCGCATCTCCATACCTTCAGCTAATGCGGCAGCCAAGGCTCCGTTGAATGTGTCTCCTGCGGCGGTTGTGTCGACAGGCGCCACGGCATGGCCAGGCACGTGGAAGCGTTGCAGATGGTTCAGGAAAACCGCGCCGTTTGCGCCCAGTTTCACGATGACGGAACGAGGCCCGAGGGCCAGCAAACGTTCCCCAAGGGCATAGGCTTCGTCGACATTGATAGAGCGTGGTGTTTCGCCGAGCAGAATGGCGGCTTCGGATTCGTTGGGCGTTAATAGATCGACGTTTTGCAGGATTTCAGCGGAGAGCGGTTGCGCGGGAGCAGGGTCCAGAATGGTAATTACGCGGCGCTGTCTTCCTAGTTCCAAGGCAGCCTGAATGGTGGAAAGCGGCGTTTCGAGTTGCGTCAACAGAACGCGAGTTTTCCAGAATAGGGGTTCCGCGGCGCTGATATCTTCGGGCGTTAGTTCCGCATTGGCCCCGGGAACAATGACGATGGAGTTTTGTCCGGAATCAGCTACCCAAATCATCGCGGAACCGGAGGGTTTCTCCGCAATCAGTCGAACGGCATCAATTTCGACACCAGCACGACGCACGCTATCCAGTAGCATCGACCCGGCCGCATCTTCGCCAACGCAGCCAATCATGCGGACTTCGAGGCTAGCATCAGCCAAGCGCCCAGCGGCCACAGCTTGGTTGGCCCCCTTACCACCCGGATGAATCTGGAGATCGGTCCCCGTCACGGTTTCCCCCGGCACAGGCATATGCGGCGTCGCGGCCACATAATCGCAGTTCAAGCTGCCAACGACAAGAATCCCACCAGCCATGCTTGGCTTACTCCTTCCGAACCCAGAGGGCGTGGCTATGAGGCTATCAGTTTGGGCGTACAGGAGGCTAGAACTGCTTGAACACGATGACAAAATCAAAGACCCCACCAATTCCGGACCAGCTACGTTAGTCCAGGGTGGCGGGGCCTTTGGTGAATTTGCTTGAAAGTGACGGTAAGGGTTGTTAGTGCGCTAAGTCAATGCCAAAGCGCTTCAACTCTTCGGCGTAATAGCGGCGATGAAGCACTTCCCATTCATCTACGCCTTCCTGCACGTTACGCTTCAGGCTGCGGACTTTGTCGCGGGCTGCGGCATCCACACGTTCTTCCAGTTGGAAAATTTCGGTCAGCACTTTGACGATTTCCAGACGAACGTCGTTGGGATCTTTGCGGATACGTACGTCGCGGCTACGCTTCAGGGCAACGATGACTTTGTGGGAGATGTCGAGGATTTTGTCTCGGGAGAGCTTCATTTTGTCGCCAGAATCGCGACCGGAGGCGGGGACTAACTTACGTTCCACTACGAGTTTCCGCTTGATCCGGCGGAACATCTCCATGTAACTGACGCCTTCCTTCTGCATGACCGCTTCATACTGCTCCAGAATTTCCCGAACCTCTTCGTTCAAGTCATCTTCGGAGCGAAGGTCGTCTTCAATCGTCTTCGCCATTTGGATGGCCGCAGCTTCGAGATTGGAACTTTCAGCCCAGGCAGGGTGGAGTCTGCGAATGACCTGCCGGCTGGCATAGACGATAAACTCGGGGGCAACTAACATCCGGGGTGGCTCATGGTCGTAAGGATCGCTTTTTCAGTGTAATAGGGCCAAAATCGTGTGTCAATGCAGAGACGGAGTGCAGACAGAGAAACTGTTGCCGGGAAACAGGATCGGCGGGTAGATGAGGCGTGGAACGTACTTCTGTCTGCGGCGCTTTCCGCAGGAACGGCCGCAGACAGAGGGTGCTTGACCGCCCGTGCGGGCGGCCAAGTATTTCGGCGTTTAGCAACTGCCGGAGATATAACTGTGCAAGTGGGTGATGGTTTCCCGCTGCTCGGCAACGGTCCACTTAATGAGATCACCCATGGATACAATGCCAACCACATTTCCCTGGAACATCACAGGCAGGTAGCGGCTTCGTGTATCACTGAGTACCTGCATGCAGGTGGATACGGAATCGTCTGGATCTGCGGTTACCAGGGGCGGCGTCATGATTTCGCTCACCTTGGTGTCGCGCGAGTTCCTGCCTCGCAAGATCACCTTGCGGGTGTAATCTCGCTCGGAAATCAGGCCGACGAGGTGTTTGTCTTTGACAACCAGCAACGCGCCGATGCCGCGTTCGGCCATTCGCGCAATCGCTTCAAAAACGGATATCTCTGGATCAACGGTATGAACCTGCCAGCCCTTGGAGTCCAGCAAGCTACGCACCGTGGCATTGGAATCGGAAACAGGCGCCATGGTTCCCCTCCTTAGGGATGGAATTCTATCCGAAGTGCCGGTCGAAAGAAAGAACTTTCATCTATCTGCGACGACGCAGCATTTTGAAATGAGTGTCGTCGAGGTCCCGGCACCATTTTCTGACGACGTTCTGACCAGTGGATAGCCGTAGGCAGCGGAACATTTCGACGTTGACGTAAGGGCCGTATGGCGCATATCTATTGCAACGAGCCGACAAGTCACAAGTTAAGTCTGTCCGCCTTTTCCTCACCGCGTCTAGCAATATTGAGGTGTAGGGACTGTTTGGCATCGGTGCTTTGGATTAGTCGATGGTCACAGTAAATGTTAGAAAAGAAAGGGATATCGGGCATATAGCAGCGTTAGGAGACGCGATGCAGAGTGAAGTAGGACCAAAAAAGTCGATTAGATTGTTGACACATTTTTAATCGAAAAGGTATAGTTGCAAGTGATATTCAATGTCATCTGAGGCGCACCGCCACGGCTTCGCAAAGAATCGTAGAATGGGTCCGATCGGTCCTGTAAGGTATGTCGATTCTGTTAGCTACCGTTTGCCTCGCGAGATAGGCGTTTTGTATGTCCCACCCCTCGGGACGCAACTGAATAGCCTTTCGTAGTGAGATCGTCAGGTCCTGCGGCCTATATCTAGTAGGACTCGATATCCGACTGTTTCACTCCTATATTCAATCTGGCGTGAGTTCCTGTCGTCGGCGGACAGGCGCGCCTCTGTGGAGATTCTTATCGTGTTAGCTTCCTCTTCGAACTGTGAGCCAGTCTCCGGCAAGAGCCTTTTTACACATCCCGTGCTGATGGGACTGCTTCATGCAGCTGTGGGTGCGTTGTTGTCGCTGGGTTCCCCTGTGGACGCCTTTGCGTCCGCTGCGCAACGTCCCTCTTGTTCCGGTCCCGCCGATGGAGCGGCAGTGCGCGTGGCGGGACAGATCGTCGACGCCACAGCCGCAGCAGTCAACGGAGCCACGGTGACCATAAGCTGCGGATCTACCAAGCGCGTGGCCACCACTGACGGGGACGGACGATACAGCATCGAGATCGCTCCCGGTTCCTATGAGGTCAGCGTGCGGAAGAGTGGGTTCGCGCACAGTTCTGAAGTGGTGCAACTGAACGCTGGGCAGAGTCTTGACTATAACGTGCAGGTGAGTGTAGCGGGTGTTGCAGACACCGTGACGGTCACTGCCGGTGGATTTGAGCAATTGGTGCGCAACGCGCCTGCCAGTGTGTCCATTGTGTCGTCTGAAGAATTGCAGACACGTCGTGTTTCTGATCTTGCCCAGGCATTGATTGATGTGGAGGGTGTAGACGTAGGTCAGGATGTGGGTAAGACCGGTGGTATGACGATCAGCATGCGCGGTATGCCGAGTGACTACACGCTGTTCCTGATCGACGGGAAACGCCAGAACCCTGCTGGCAATGTCACCCCAAACGGATTCACCGAAACGTCCACTAGCTTTATGCCGCCCGCCGCCGCCATCGAACGTATCGAGGTCGTACGTGGACCGATGTCGACACTCTACGGCTCAGATGCCATGGGCGGTGTGGTCAACATCATCACGCGTAAGGTTGGCGAGCGTTGGACGGGTACTCTGACGGTGGATGGGACGCTGCAAACCAATCGAGACTACGGTGACACGGGGAAGGGAAGCGCCTATATTTCCGGTCCGGTCATTGCAGATCGCCTCGGTTTGGTGCTGCGTGGAAGCGCATTTCGTCGCCAACCCGCCACGCTGAAGTACGAGAATCTCAACGGGACCTTGGTGCCCATCACTTCGTTTGGCCTAAGCCCCACGCAGGCTGACATTCAGAATGCCGGCACGCGCGTGAACTACAAGATCAACAATAACAACGAAGTCTACTTTGACTACGATGGGATGTTCCAGCAGTACGATAACAGCGAGCGACAACTGGGCACCCTCGGTGTGCAAGGTGGTTATCAGGACCGTTTGCGGTTCAACCGTCAGCAGTATCTGCTCTCCCACGTTGCCCGCTTCAGCTTCGGACAGCTTGACACCAGCTATTCGGGAAACACAACGGAGACAAAGGGTCGTACTGTTCCTCCGGGAACTCCGAACCAGATTGCTGGTGACCCTCGTACCCTCACCAACAAGAACAACCTGATCGATAGCAAGTTGGTAGCAGCGCTCGGTAGCCGTCACATGCTGTCGGTGGGCGGCCAGTGGTGGGATGCCAACATGGTGGATGCAGTAGCTCCGGCTCCCTACGATCATCGTCAGGCTGCTGTCTTCGCGGAAGACGAATGGCATCTGGCCAAGCAACTGGCGCTTACGCTGGGGCTTCGCTACGACAATCACAATACGTTCGGCGGAAAGACCAGCCCGCGTGCTTATCTGGTGTACTCGCCCATCAGCATTCTGACGCTTAAGGGCGGCGTCAGCCGTGGGTTTAAAACTCCCCAGTTGAACCAACTCGCGACGGGTATTGTTGGATTCGGCGCGCAGGGGACGCGGCCTCTTATTGGCAGTCCGGGACTGCGTCCGGAAACCAGCACGACCACCGAGGTCGGTGGTTCGTTGAATCTCAACCGGATCAGCATGGCACTGACGTTGTTCAATAATGAGTTCCAAAACAAGATTGCGACGGGACCCAGCTTGCCAAACTGTACATATGCGACGGCGCCCAATCTTCCGGGTTGTGTCGACTTCGGAAACTGGCCGACCATCGATGTGTTCGGTCAACAGATCAACGTGGATGAGGCCGTCACTCGCGGGGTGGAAGCATCCATGCGCTTTTCGTTTCTAGGTCGGTTTAATGTTCAGAATAACTACACCTTCACGCGCAGTGAACAGCGCAGTGGAGCCCAGATGGGACAGCCGCTCGTCAACACGCCGAAACACATGTACAACGCGACCATTCGCCACCGCACTACATCGAAGTTGAATACCTGGCTGCGCTTGGAAGCGCGTTCAAACCGTACACGCGGAACTGCGGCAACTGCAATTGCGGCACAACAGCAGATCGGTCCCTTTAGGGGATATACGCTAGCTCACCTTGGCGCTGGCTATGAGATCACGAAGAACGTCATGCTGAATGCAACCATCTACAACCTGTTTAACACGGACTTCCTCAACTATCAGGCCTACGTGTATAACAACGTCACCAACTACGCCAGCGAGTTCAATAACCTGCAGGAGCCGCGTCGGGTTTGGGTGTCCATCACTTACAACTTCTAGTCTGCCAGGCAACGTGATTGTCTAGCGACAAATGGGGAAAGAGCTCGGCTCTTTCCCCATTTGCTTTTCCAAGCTCACGAACCAAGTAGGCAATTCCTGAACACGATCCCCGCATGCGTTTACCACTTGCTGCTGCAGGCGAAAACTCTGCTACCCTCAAGCCATGAAGTCCATGTTGCTTGTGGTTCTGCTACTGTTGGCTCCGGCGTTGTATGCCGATGATGCATCGAAGAAGGCAAAGGTGGAAGAACTCATCCAACTCACGCAGTTGGAGAAGAACTACAGCCAGATGATCGACCTCATGATGAACTCCATGAGCCTCGCTGTTCGCCAGCAACTCTCGCAAGTCAAGATGACTCCCGCGCGCGAAGCCATGCTTGCTGAGTTTCAGAAAGACGTCACGGAGCTTTTTCGCGAGCAGTTCGGTTGGGACTACATGCTTGGTGTTTACACGAAGCTGTACAACGAGGAATTTACCGAAGAGGAAATAGAGGGCATGGTGGCGTTTTACCGCTCACCAGCCGGGAAAAGCGTCATCGAGAAGACCCCGATTGTGATGTCTAAAGCAACCGCTATCGGGCAGGAACGCGGGCAGAGCTTGCAACCAGCGATTGCGGAGTTGATGCAGGATTTCATGGCGCGGTATACGCAGGATACCCCGCTGCCATAATCTGCCTGGCATGCCGCAACCAGACACTCAGTTTCTTACGTAGACTGTCTACGGATCGCAATGTAACTGTGTGAGCCGTTGTCACGTTGTGCCCTGACGAATAGGCGCTGCTGTCTGTTACCCAGCGCAATAGACAACCGCTAGAAACGGATGCTCGTAAAGACATCGCTCGGCTTGTGATCCAAGGCCTGACAGATCGCCAGAAAGCTCTCCATCGAAGGCAGGTGAGCGCCGCGCTCGATGGAACTCAACTGGGACACGCTCAGGTTTGTGGCTGCGGCGAATTCCTTCAGACTCCAATTGCGTTCGGTGCGCAGCATGCGGATGCGTGGCCCCAGTCGCTCACGCAACAGGTCCTGCTGACTGCGGCCCAGCCCATAGGTGACGATGGCTTTATCCAGGGTCTGCCGCAGGGCATCAATGGAGAAGGGCTTCGCCAAGTAATCAAAAACCTTCTGTTGGAACTTGGCGCGCATGTCTTCCAGCGAGGGGTAGCCGGTCACGACGATGATGCAGACATTCGGCCATCTTGTCTGCACTTCCTGCAATACGGTATCGCCCTGGTGCTCGCCCATCTTCATGTCGAGCAGTAGAATGGAAGGCAGCTTCTCTTCGAAGGCGCGATACAGCATGTCGGGCGAAGTGAAACAACGCACGGCATAGAGCCCCTCGTCAGTCAGCACATCTTCCATGAATTGCAGAAAGTCCGCATCATCATCGATGACGGCGATTTCGATCCGCGTGCCCAGCTGCGATTCTGTTTCGTTGGCTACAAGCTCTGTCATTACCGTTTGCTTCCAAAACCTGCGTTGCGATTTCTGACTCTGCCTATCCAGATCCGATGACCAGCAGGCCTTGCTAGAGATCCCAAGCCTTGCTAGAGATCTCTTGTATCGACAGACACTGGAGCCTCTGCGGGAGCATCGTTCGGGCTTCCGCCATCACGCATCGGCTGATCGTGCTGCTGTATCTCTATGGTTGTGGCCCCTGCCGCTGGCAGCTCCAACTCGATGCAGGCCCCGCCCTTAGCACGGTTTGAAGCGCGGATGTTGCCACCATGTTGTTGAATGATTCCTTCGGCTACCGTCAATCCCAGTCCGGTGCCACGAGCGTCGAGCTTGGTCGAGATGAAGGCCTCGAACAGGTGAGGCAACAGCGATTCCGCAATGCCCGGTCCGTCGTCCTCAATACGAATGACGAGGCGGTCCTTTGCTGGTGACGCAAATGAACTTCGTACCCAGATGTTGCCAGACACCGGAATTTCATGCAAGGCGTTTCGCAGCAAATTGACGAATACCTGGCCGAGACGGTCGGCATTGCCTTGCACCTCATGTCGTGTGTCAACCTGATTCCATAAGTGTACCTGTTGTGCTTTATCGTCGATGGAGACCAGTTCCCAACTTTCCTGGATCAGCGCTGCCACAGGCACCGGATTCATGGCCGTACTGCGTACTCGGGCAAAATCCAGAAGCTGGGAACTGATGCTTTTCAGCCTATTAGTGACACGCGCCATTCGCGTCAATCGTTCTTCGGCGAGAGGATCTTCTGTGCGTTCGATCAGTTTTTCGATGCTGCCCTTTAATACGGCCAGTGGCGTATTCAACTCGTGCGCCACACTGGCGGAGATCAAACCCAGGCTGGCAAGACGATCCTGATCCAATAGATTCTGTCGAGCGGTTTCCAATTGCGTGTTCTTGGTGCGTAGATCTTCCGTGACGCTGCGCAGTTGTTCCAGCGCCTCAGCCAACTTTTGTTCGTGATCGCGCATGGCGCGCACGCGCTCGTTGCGAGAGCGCATAATGTCACCCAACTCATCGTCAGGAATCTCGCCCTCCGGCACCAACTCATGGGCAAAATCCCCCGCTGTGGTGGATTGGTCCGCATCCAGCAACAGGCGGATCTGCCGATAGACATAGAGAGGCAGCACGAAGAATTCCAGCACCAACACCCCCAATACATAGGTGCAGAGCATCACAATCGTCAGTGCCCAACGCGCATCGGCAAGCATCTGCCGATACACTTCCTTCGGCAGCTTTACACGCCGATAGAGTTCGCTGGATCTGTCCTTGTGATATAAGTAGCTAGATTTTTCGGGGTTGTGCCACACAAGCCCGGGGTGTTCGCTCAGCCAAGCCACGACGTCGTCCGGCATACCAAGTTGTGATGCAGTTCCCTGTTCCTGGGGATATTCAGCGAATTTTCCAGTGAATGCCGGGTCTGCTGGATTGGCGGCAAGCAGTTCGGCCAACAATGTGGCTTCGCGGCGATATGCCTGATGCAGGCGTGTTTCTAAGACCGGAATGATCGACAAATAGATCGTAAAGGTCAGTAAACAAAAGAAAACATTATGGAACACCATCAGCTTCAGACGGATACGCAGATCGCCGATCCGCCGCTGGATGCGTTTTAAGACCGGCTTGGCAGCCACATTGCTGTCGGTGCTATAGTCCATTGAGTTCCATTTTCGCGCGCCTGGAATCGCTTCTGACGGTATGTTACCGTCGTTCTGATGCGGTTACGGTGAGACAAGAATTTTTGTACTGCTTGCAGAATTCGACCCGAAACGGTAAACTTGATCCAAGTCCCTCAACTTCCAATGGCTCAAACATTTAAGAAGTCTTTTGATTTGAAGCTGCGTGTTTTTGTGCCCCTTGTGGTGTTGCTGGGCGCGTGCGTAGCACTTTTCGCGATTTATTTAGGGTTACCAAGCAACAAAGACGTTGGCTATCAGCCGGTGCAACCGGTGGAATATAGCCATAAACTGCATGCGGGTAATCTTGGCATGGACTGTAGGTACTGCCATAACACCGTGGAGAAGGCTGCACACGCTGCAATTCCCACGACAGAAACCTGCATGAACTGTCACCACCGGGTGAAGACCAATAGCGCGAAGCTGACCTTGGTGCGCGAAAGTTTCGCCAAGGATGAGTCGATTCCGTGGGTGAAAGTGCACGTACTTCCTGACTACGTTTATTTCAATCACCAAGCCCACGTGACGCGTGGAGTGAGCTGCGTGAGCTGCCACGGGCGAGTTGATCAGATGATCAAAGTCTCCCAGGTTGCTCCGTTGAGCATGGGATGGTGTCTTGATTGCCATCGCAATCCCGCTCCGAATATCCGCCCTGTCGAATTTGTCACAAAACTAGATTGGCAGCCAGATCGGCCGGCGGAAGAAATCGGGCGCGAACTCATTGCTCAAAAGGGAATTAAGCCGCCCACGGATTGTGCGGGGTGCCACCGATGATTGTTCCAATTCAGAGCATCAAAAAGCCGCAACCGGCCCAACAGTACTGGCGTAGCGCCAGCCAGATTGCCAACACGGCGAAGTTTCAGGATTGGATGCACCGGGAATTTCCGGAAGGCGCATCTGAGTTGCCCGAGGGCTCGACTCGGCGTAATCTCCTGAAATTCATGGGCGCGACCCTGGCTCTAGCCGGGTTGACCGCCTGTCGCCGTCCGGAAGAGAAGATTGTCCCGCTCGTGAAGGGCGCGGAGCATCTGGTTCCCGGAAAGCCCGTTTATTACAACAGTGTGTTCACCATGGCCGGCTCCTCCGCGGGCGTAATGGTGGAAACGCATGATGGTCGTCCGACCAAGATCGAAGGCAACCCGAATCACCCGCATAGCCTGGGCGCTGCGTCCACCTATGCGCAGGCCTCGATTCTGGGCCTCTACGATCCGGACCGCATCGCCCAACACAAGAAAGATGGCAACGCCATACAGTGGGATGACTTCGCAAAAGAAGTGCCCTTCTTGTTCGCGGGCGACGGCGCCAAACTGCGTTTCTTGAGCCAGCGTATTGCCTCACCGTCCTACGCACGGTTGAAGGGTGAAACGCTGAAGAAGTTCCCCGCCGCAAAGTGGGCTGAATACGAGCCCCTGTCCGGTGACACGGCCAAAGAAGGCGCGCGCATCGCCTTTGGGCGCCCAGTTGCGGCCAACTACAATTTCGAAGCCGCCGATGTGGTTGTCGCTCTGGATTTTGACTTCCTGGGCATGGACGCTTCCACTCTGCTGAACGCTCGCCAATGGGCCAGCCGCCGCCGAGTGCGCGATCATCACGATCACATGAACCGGGTTTATGTGGCCGAAAGCCAGTTCTCCGTAACTGGCGGCGCCGCTGACCACCGCTTACGTATGAAGGCTGGCGACATTCTTGCCTTCACCCAGGCCATAGCCTCCAAGCTTGGCTTGGAAGCTGGCGCTCCGGCCTCGGTTCCTGGAGGCGAGAAGGCCTCTAAGGTGCTGGATGTTCTGGTAAAGGATCTGCAGGCACATCGGGGCAAAAGTCTGGTTGCAGCGGGTCCTCGGCAACCGGCAGCAGTTCATGCCTTGGCTCTGTTGATCAATCAAACCCTCGGCAATATCGGCGCCTCCGTGCAACTGTTGAATGCGACGGAAAGCACGACGGAAGTCGAGCAGTTGAAGCAGTTAGTTGCTGATCTGAACGGTGGCTCGGTGGAAACGCTGGTCGTCTTCGGGGGCAACCCGGTGTTTGACGCGCCTGCCGATTTTGACTTCGCCACTGCCTACGGCAAAGCGAAGACCCGCATCTACCACGGCGAAGATGACAACGAGACTGCTGCCGTCAGCACCATCATTCTGCAGGCTGCCCATTACCTGGAAGCCTGGGGTGATGGCGTCAACTACGATGGCGCTGCCGCAATCCAGCAGCCGATGATCAGCCCGCTTTTCGACGGCAAAAGCCAGATCGAGGTGCTTGCCACGATCATTGGGGCAGAGAAGAAGCGCGGCTACGAGATCATTCAGGAAACCTGGGACAGTGCACTTAGCGGCGACAAGGCAAAGGCCTGGCGCAAGGTGATTCATGACGGAGTGATCGCTGGAGTGAGCTCCGCCACGGTGTCCGCAACCGTCAATCAGGGCGCAGTGCTAGAGGCAGCCAAAGCGCAAGCTGCGGTGAAGTCCAGCGACGGCATCGAACTGGTGTTCGTTCCCAGCAGTCACTGCTACGACGGGCGTTTTAACAACAACGCTTGGTTGCAGGAAGCCCCTGACCCCATCACGAAATTGACCTGGGACAATGCGGCACTGCTGAGCCTCGCCACCGCCAAGAAGTTGGGTTTGGCCGACGACGTTTACCAGCTCGAAACGGAAGCACCAAGCTTCTCCAGTCAGTTCATTTCGATTAAGCTGGGCTCGGGCGAAGTGAAGATTCCCGCGTTGATTCAGCCTGGACACGCGGATGATTCGATCACGCTGACGCTCGGTTTCGGACGCCAGAAGACGGGTCAGGTGGGTGAAGGCACGGGCTTCAACGTGTACCCCTTGCGCAATTCGGCAGGCATGTCGATTGCCGCAGGCGCTACGGTAGCGAAGACCGCCGGAACCTATGAACTGGCATCCACGCAGGATCACGGTTCGCTTACCGATGTGTTGCGTACACGTACGGAAATTGTGCGTGAGGTCACACTGGATGACTTCCACAAAGACCATCACGCCATCCAGCACATTGCGCATGAGCATCCCGAGTTTCAGCTGTATGAGACCCCGGCCTATGACAGCCCCTACCAATGGGGTATGACGGTCGACCTCAACACCTGTTTTGGTTGCAACGCATGTCTGGTTGCTTGCCAGAGCGAAAACAACATTGCCACGGTTGGTAAATCGCAAGTCCTGATGGGCCGCGAAATGCACTGGGTTCGTATGGACCGCTACTACACGGGCTCTGTGGAAGATGCCCAGATGGTGGCCCAACCCATGGCGTGCCAACACTGTGAAACGGCGCCTTGCGAAAACGTTTGCCCGGTTGCCGCAACAGTTCACGGCCCCGATGGTCTAAACGAAATGGCGTACAACCGCTGCGTGGGTACTCGTTATTGCTCCAATAACTGCCCTTACAAGGTGCGTCGCTTCAACTTCTTCGACTATCACAACAAGCGGTACGACTGGTTTACTCTGGGCAACAAGGCTCCGGAGATCGCCAGCCTGCAGTACAATCCGGACGTCACCGTCCGCATGCGCGGCATCATGGAAAAGTGCACGTATTGCGTGCAGCGCATTGCCCACGTTCGCATTCAGGCGAAAACGGAAAATCGCCCGATTCGCGACGGTGAAATCCAGACTGCTTGTCAGCAGACCTGCCCCGCACAGGCCATCGAATTCGGTAACGTCGCCGATCCGGAAAGCCGGGTCAGCAAGGCCAAGAAACTGGACACGAATTACGCCGTTCTGCAGGAACTGAACGTGCGTCCGCGCACCACGTACCTGGGACGCCTGAGAAATCCCCATCCGGAGCTTGTGTAACGATGGCCGACGTCGCAATTAAACCTAATACGCAGATCGATCTGCTGAATGCAACGATCGACCAGCCGCTGGTTACCGGCGTACCGAGCTACCACGAGATCACTGAATCGGTAGCTCGCATTGTCGAGGACAAACCCACGAAGCTGTGGTTCGGTATGTTGGCCGTTACCGTCAGCCTGCTGGGCATGCTGCTGGTAATGCTTGCTTATCTCACCGCTACGGGTATCGGCGTGTGGGGCAACAACATTCCGGTCGCGTGGGCCTGGGATATCACCAACTTCGTGTGGTGGATCGGTATTGGCCACGCCGGCACGCTGATTTCCGCCATTTTGTTTCTGCTGCGGCAACGCTGGCGGACGGGCATCAACCGTGCCGCCGAGGCAATGACGCTCTTCGCCGTTGCTTGCGCTGCTATCTATCCGGTGTTCCACACCGGTAGACCCTGGCGCGCTCTGTACTGGTTGTTCCCTTATCCCAACACCATGCAGATGTGGCTCAACTTCCGCAGCCCGCTGGAATGGGACGTTTTCGCCGTTAGCACCTACGGAACGGTCAGCTTGCTGTTCTGGTACGTCGGTCTGTTGCCTGATCTGGCGACGATTCGCGATCGCGCCACTGGTCTGCGTCGCACGCTCTATGGCTTCTTCAGCTTAGGTTGGCGCGGTTCTGCTCACCACTGGAAGCACTACGAACTGGCGTACATGGTGCTCGCGGGACTTTCGACTCCCCTCGTGCTTTCTGTGCACTCCATCGTTAGCTTTGACTTCGCGGTTTCCGTGCTGCCGGGTTGGCACACCACGATCTTCCCGCCCTACTTCGTCGCGGGTGCTGTGTTTAGCGGTTTCGGCATGGTGTTGACCCTGCTCATCATCACCCGCAAAGCGCTGAAGGTCGAACACCTCATCACCCTGAAGCACATCGATTATATGTGCAAGGTGATGCTTGCCACCTCGATGATCGTCGGCTACGCCTACGCCACCGAATACTTCATCGCTTGGTACGGCGGCGTGAACGGTGAACAGTTCGCCTTCTACAACCGCCTCTTCGGGCCCTACTGGTGGGCAACCTGGAGCATGATTTTCTGTAACGTGGTAGCGCCTCTGCCCCTTTGGTGGACAGCCGTTCGCACCAACATCACTGCCGTCTTCATCATCACCATCTTCGTGAACATCGGTATGTGGTTCGAGCGCTTCGTGATTATCGCTATCTCGCTCCACCGTGACTTTCTGCCGTCGAGCTGGGAATACTTCCAACCGACCTATGTGGACATCCTGACCTACATCGGTTCGATGGGCTTGTTCCTCACCCTGTATTTGTTGTTCATCAAGTTCCTGCCGATGATCGCCATCGCTGAAGTGAAGGGCGCCATCGCACAAGACATAGAACAGGGAGCCCACCACTAGGAGGACACCATGGCAAACACTCACGCATCGGCACCCGCCATCGTCCAACCGTCCGCACAGGGGAAACCCTGGGCCGTGGCTACTACCTTCTACTCGACCAGCGATTTGCTTGATGCCATTCGCACCGTGCGAAAAAAGGGCTATCGCAAACTCGATGCCTTTACGCCGTTCCCGATCCACGGCATTGATGACGCGATGGGCGAAAGCCGCTCCAAACTTGGCTATCTGATTGCCTGCTGCGGTATCACCGGCATCGTCACAGCACAGCTGTTAATGTACTGGACTGGCGCCGTCGATTACCCGGTGCTCGTCGGTGGCAAGCCGCTGTACGCGGTGGAATTCACCGTACCAATCACTTTTGAGTTGATGGTGCTCTTTTCAGCTTTCGCCGCAGTGTTTGGCATGTTGGCTTTCAATGGCCTGCCACGCTTCAACCATCCGGTGTTCAATTACTCGGGCTACCATCGCGCCACGGACGATGGTTTTGTCCTTGTCGTGGAACGCGATGGCAACCACTTCGAGCCGGCGGCGATTGTGGAATTGTTGAATGAATTGGGCGGGGAAACTACGGAGATCGTTCATGAAGATGCCTAGGCACAACTGGTTCCGCGTCTCCGCGGGCGCGTTGCTGGGTGTTTCGCTGATGCTTGTGCTCAGCGGTTGCGGCACCCAGTATTCCAGCGCGCCGCCGATTGAATTCTGGCCGGATATGGCTCGACAGCCCAAAGTCGGGGCACAACGCGAAAGCGCTTTCTTTGCCGATGGCAATGGAAACCGCCCCGCTGTCCCGGGCACCGTCGCTGTGGGTGAACTGCGTGAAGATGATGCCTTCCACACCGGACAGAAGGATGGCTTCTACGTCAATAATCCGATACCGGTGACCAAAGAGCTTCTGGAGCGCGGACAGCAGCGTTTCGATATCTACTGCGCGCCTTGCCATGACCGTACGGGTTCTGGCCGCGGCATTGTCAGTGTCCGTGCGCAGGGATGGATCGCTAATAGTCTGATCGATGAACGATTGACCCAGTTCTCCGATGGCGAGATCTTCTACGTCGTTTCCAATGGCCGTCGTTCGATGCCGGGCTACCGCTTCCAGATTGATGAAAAGGATCGCTGGGCCATCGTGGCGTACACACGTGCATTGCAACGCGCCGCTACTGGTACCGTGAACGACGTTCCCGCTGATTTAAGGGGCGATTTGAGGTAATCATGGCCAATCACGCTTCCTCTCCATCTACTGAAAGTTTCCGGCTCAGTGAGAGCACCTTCCTGAAGGTGCGCAATATTCTCGCGGTGATTGCCGTGATTGGCTGGGTCGCCCTGGTGGCTGGTTACTTTGTGGACCACCATCGCTTCGCCCACAGCTACTTTCTGAATTCGATGTTTGCGACCACCTTCGCGGTTGGCGCATTGTTTTTTGTCATGCTGCAGCACATCAGCGGCGCCACCTGGAGTGTGGTCGTCCGGCGTATCGCCGAAAGTCTGATGATGATGCTTCCCGTTGCGGCCTTGTTATTCATCCCAAATCTGCTTGGCATGCACTCACTTTATGAGTGGACGCACAACGAAGTAGTGGCGAACGATGCGCTCCTGTTGAAGAAAGCCGGTTATCTGAACGAGCCGTTCTTTATCGCGCGCACCGTGCTGTATTTCAGCGTGTGGGTGTTCCTGGCATTCAAGCTGTGGGGTTGGAGCACCAAACAGGATACTGATCGTGACTTCGCCTACACCGAGAAGAGCCGCCGCCTGAGCGCGTTTGGCTTGCTGGCTTTGCTTGCCACTTTCGGTATGGCGGCCATGGATTGGGTAATGACCTTGGCTCCGCACTGGTTTTCCACCATGTTCGGTGTCTATATGTATGCCGGTTGCGCTCTGTCCTTCACGGCAACCATGATCCTGATCTGCCTGCGCTTCCGTTCCAACGGCATCCTGTCGGAAGCCATCACGGAAGAGCACTATCACGATCTGGGTAAATGGCTTTTCGCTTTCAACACCTTCTGGGCCTACTGCGCCTTTAGCCAATACATGTTGATCTGGTACGGCAACCTGACCGAAGAGACCATCTTCTTCCGTCACCGCTTCCAGGGGTCTTGGGAGCCGGTCAGCCACCTGCTGATCATCGGTCACTTCTTCGTGCCCTTCGGCATTCTCGTGGCGCGTTGGGCGAAACGCAATCTGGCTGTGCTGGGTGTGTTGGCCGCGTGGTTGCTGGTGATGCACTACGTTGACGTTTACTGGCTCATCATGGGCAGCCTTTACATTGATGGCATCCAGCCACACTGGATGGATATCGCGGGCCTGCTCGCCATGGTCGGCAGCTTCGGACTCACTTTCTGGATCCGCCTGGCCAAACAAAATCTCGTTCCAGTCGGGGATCTTCGTTTCGAACGCTCCCTGCACTTTCATCAGGTTTAGCTGGAGGTTGAACGCCCATGTCCGATCAATTTCATGAGCCACCCAATTACCAGCACTCCATTGCTGCGGGTTATGAAGAGTCTGACGCCGAAGTAGGTTTTATTGCCTGGTCTGGCGTAGCTATTGTGATCTTTATCATCATCACGATTTTTGCTGTGCAGTCATACTTCAACTCGCTCCGCAATCACGAAGAATTCGTGAAGGTGCTGGAACCGGTTAGCGAAGATATCCGCAATCTGCGAGCTAGGGAAGATTCTGAACTCCATTCGTACAAGTACATCGACCGTCAGGCGGGCACGGTTCGTCTTCCGATTCAGCGTGCGATGGAACTGATGGTGAACGAAGCATCTGCGGGCAAACCGGCCTATCTGCAGAATTCGCAACGAGTCAAGGAAACCTATCCGGTGGTGGCCGATCCGTCCACCATGGGGGGAGCGCATGATCCTGCAGCAAAGGCGCTACTTGCATCTACTCCGTAGCGTCTGCCTACAGCTCGTCGTGTTAATCGGCGGGGGGCTCAATCTTCCCGGACAAGTCAATACACCTGTGCCCATGCATCAGGGGGTTGGCGTGGACGAAAAGGCAGGTTCAACCATTGATCTCAACCTGACTTTCATCAATGAATCCGGTCAGGTCGTCTCTTTACAAAAGTATTTTGACAGCGGGAAGCCCGTGCTTCTTGATCTTGCGTACTATCGCTGTCCGATGCTTTGCAGTCTGGTGCTGAACGGACAGGCTGATGCGATGCGGAAGATGCCGCTGGAAGCAGGCGCGGATTACACCGTGCTTACCATTAGCATCGACCCAACGGAAACCGCGCAGCTGGCGCGGGAAAAGCGAGCCGTTTATCTTGCAGGTTTGGGTAAACCGGCGCCCGGATGGCACTTCCTGGTCGATCGGGAAGGGAACGCCAAGAAGCTGGCGGAACAGATCGGGTTTAACTATCGTTATGACCCCAGGATTGAGCAATACTCGCATCCCTCGGTCATCACGATTCTGTCACCTGAAGGCAAGGTGTCCCGGTATTTGTATGGCATTCAGTTCAAGCCGTTGGATCTGAGACTGGCGTTGGCGGAAGCGAAGGAAGAGAAGTTTTCCTTCAGTACGGAACAGCTACTGCTTCTCTGTTACCATTTCGACCCGAGCGCTGGATCTTACGTGATGTTCGCAATGAACTTCATGCGGGCTGGCGGCGTGCTGATCGTTTTGATTGTGGCTTGGATGCTGATTCGCTTTCGAAGAATGGAAAAGGCTAGAGGTTCTTTGTCGAATCAGGAATTGGTGGGAATACGATGAACTGGCTCCGCTCAATCTTTATGCCCGAAGTGCAGGGCTGGCAATACGCACGCGACGTCGATGACATTTATATGTTCATCACGTGGGTAAGTGCTGTGCTCTACGCCATCATCACGGTTGGTGTCTGCTACTTCGCCTGGAAGTATCGCCGCCGTCGGGACAATATCGAGACGCCCGATATCACGCACAACACGATGCTCGAAATCGTATGGACGGTCATCCCCTCCATTCCGCTTGTCGTGATGTACTTCTGGGGCTTCAGCACGTACATGCATGCTCGCATCGCTCCCGCCGACGCTTTGGAAATCAAGGTCATCGCGAAGAAGTGGGCCTGGGACTTTACCTACCCTAACGGTATGACCTTCGGCCAGGAGATGCACGTTCCTGTGGGGCGTCCCGTTAAGTTGGTGATGATCTCACAAGACGTTCTTCACGATTTCTTTCTGCCCGATTTCCGCACCAAGGTGGACATTGTGCCCAATCGCTACTCCACCGTATGGTTCCAAGCGGAAGAGCCTGGCGAGCACGTGGTCTTCTGCGCGGAGTACTGCGGGTTGCAGCACTCCGACATGCTTGCGAAGGTGGTAGTAGACACCGAGGAGCAGTACCAGCAGTGGCTGGAGCAGAAGGCTGAAGAGGCCATGAACATGCCGCTCCCGGAACTGGGCAAGCTTCTGTACGCCAGCAAAGGCTGCAACACCTGCCATTCCACGGATGGTTCTCGCATTCAAGGCCCCAGCTTCCAGGGCATCTGGGGCAAGACGCATAACTTCACAGACGGAACGTCTGCCGTTGTGAACGAAGATTATGTTCGCGAATCGCTGCTCACTCCGGCGGCAAAGGTAGTTCAAGGCTACGATCCCGTGATGCCGTCCTTCCAGGGTCTGCTGCGGGAGCGCGAAATTCAGGCGCTTGCGGAGTACATCAAGTCGTTGCAGTAGCTCGAAAGCTGCAATCGTCGATGAAGTTCGGGACACGGAACTAGAGGGAAGAGGAAGATACCATGGCTGAGGTGTTAACACACACAACCCAAGCAACGGCCAGCCATCCGGAAGAGTTGAATTATCTCAACGAAAACCGGGGGCTTAAAAGCTGGCTGTTCACTGTGGATCACAAGCGCATTGGTGTGATGTATTTCTGGACCATCATGCTGATGTTTTTCATCGGCGGGGTCTTGGCGTTGGTGCTGCGTACCGAGCTCCTGACGCCCAAGCAGACGATCGTCGACGCGGCCACGTACAATCAGCTCTTCACCCTTCACGGGGCCATCATGACCTTTATGGTCCTGGTGCCGCTGATTCCTGCAACATTGGGCAATTTTGCAATGCCCATTATGCTCGGTGCGAAAGACGTGGCCTTCCCTCGCCTCAATCTCGCCAGCTACTACGTGTATGTCTGCGGCGCCATCATGGCAGTGTCCGCGATTCTTGGTGGCGGTCTTGATACAGGTTGGACCTTCTACACCCCGTACAGCAGCACGACTGGCGGTGGCGTCAGCGTCATGACGATGGCTGCCTTCGTCCTTGGCTTCTCCTCAATCCTTACTGGCGTCAACTTTATCGCCACCATTCACAAATTGCGTGCACCCGGCATGACCTGGTACAACATGCCCCTCTTCATTTGGGGTATGTATGCCACCAGCGTGATCCAGGTGCTTGCAACCCCTGTGATTGGTATCACGATGGTTCTGTTGCTGATGGAACGCCTCTTCCAAATTGGTATCTTTGATGCCAACCTTGGCGGTGACCCGGTGCTCTTCCAGCACTTCTTCTGGTTCTATTCGCACCCCGTCGTTTACATCATGATTCTGCCAGGTATGGCCATCATCTCCGAGGTCATCCCGACTTTCTCTCAGAAGCCCATCTTCGGCTATAAGCCGATTGCGTGGTCGAGCGTCGGAATCGCGGTTGTCGGCTTCCTCGTGTGGGGACACCACATGTTCGTCAGCGGTCAGAGTGAGTTTGCTGCTGCGGTCTTCTCGTTCATCACCTTCTTGGTCGCCATCCCCTCGGGAGTGAAGATCTGGAACTGGATGGCCACGATGTACCGCGGTTCCATCAGCCTGAAGGCGCCGATGCTCTATGCAATCTCCTTCCTGCTGCTGTTTGGCATCGGCGGTCTTACCGGATTGTTCCTGGGAACGCTGGCCGTTGATGTGCACTTGCACGATACCTACTTCGTGGTTGCCCACTTCCACTACGTGATGATGGGTGGCACGCTGATCGCCTTTTTCGCTGGCGTCCACTACTGGTGGCCGAAGATGTTTGGTCGCATGTACAACGAAACCTGGGCCGCCATTGCTTGCTTGCTGGTGTTCCTTGGCTTCAACGGCACCTTCCTGCCGCAGTTTATCCTTGGGTCCCGCGGCATGCCCCGTCGCTACTACAACTATCTGGATCAGTTCCAGTTCCTACACGTCAGCTCCACCATCGGCTCTTACGTCCTGGGAGTTGGGCTGATAATGATGGCGGTTGTCTTAATTGCGCCCCTGATGCGGAAGCGCTACGACGCTCCGTCAAACCCCTGGGGTGGCGCTTCCCTGGAATGGACCGTTTCCAGTCCTGCGCCCACACACAACTTCCACCACGACCCCGTGGTTACGCATGGTCCGTATGATTACAAGGCTGCACGCGCAGCCGAAAAGGCAGGGTCCCACGCATGAGTGATATCGCAATGCCGTCAGGCGGCGCGCACGACCACGGGCACGCTCACGACCACCCAAAGTTTCTTCAGCATCACTTCCATAGTGCGAAGCAGCAGTTTGAAGCTTCTAAGCTGGGAATGTGGCTCTTTCTGGTTACAGAAATTCTTCTGTTCTCCGGGCTATTCCTTGCCTATTTCATGCTGCAGGCCAGGCATCCAGAGGCGTTCATTTCTGCGCACCACCACCTGGATCGCACCATGGGTCTTGTCAATACCGTCGTGCTGCTCATCAGCAGTTTTACGATGGTGATGGCCGTACAGAGTGCCGCGCTGAGCCGTACAAAGGCGACGTTGGCCTACTTGTACGTAACCCTGGGTCTTGGCGGAACCTTCATGGTCATTAAGTACTTCGAGTACATGCATAAGATCCATGACGGCCTGCTGCCGGGTAACCTGTACAGCTACGCTGGCGCTTCCGTTCCTGGCGAGTATCTGTTCTTTAGCATGTATTTCGTCATGACCGGTATCCACGGTATTCACATTCTTGCGGGTATGGGCGTGATTGCCTATCTCATTTACCGTACGCACAAGGGAGACTACTCCAGCGCATACTACACACCGGTTGATCTGACAGGGCTCTACTGGCACTTAGTTGACCTTATCTGGATCTATCTCTTCCCGCTGTTGTATCTCGTTAGCTAACTCGGAGTTGCGAACCACCATGTCTCATCAAGAACACAATGCGGCGCTTTCCTCACATCACGAGGAAAATCACGTCCACGACCATACGAAGTATTACATCGCCACGATCGCTGCGCTGTTCGTCCTTACCGCCATTACGGTGGGTGCGGCACAGATCCACTTCGGTTCCAACTTCGTGAATCTGATGATTGCCATGGCCATTGCCACGGTGAAGGCTACACTGGTTGCGCTGTTCTTCATGCACCTCCGATGGGAAAAGGGAATGAACGCGATTGTGTTCCTTTCCTCTATCTTCTTCGTGGGCGTGTTCATGGTCTTTACCTTCCTCGACATCGAATCCCGTGTGACCATCGAAGCCGCCACTGCGGAGGATGGGTCTGTAGCTGGCGTTGCGCCTCAGGACATGCCGTTGTATGTGAAGGCTCCCGCACAGGCAGGGGAAGGCGAAGCCCACGCTAATGGCGCTGGCGCTGAAACGAAAGCTGAAGGTGAAGCGAAGCCCGAGGGCGAGGCTAAACACTAGTTCGCGCGAACTTAAGCTCGACTATCGAAGGAGGGGGATGAACCGCAAGGTTCATCCCCCTCCTTCTTTTGTAGCGGCAAGTGTTTTCGCCTATATACCCCCAGGGGGTATATACTGGATAGGTAAGGAGACTCTCATGACAGATCTGACTATCAAGATAGGCGGCATGATGTGTGACGGATGTGTCGCGCGAGTGCGCAAGCTGATCGAGAAGACCGGTGTCGCTGAACAGAGCGAGGTGTCTATTGGACGCGCCAAGGTTCCCGTGGCGGATAGCGAACAGGCCGACGTCGTGATCGAGACTCTTCGAAAGGCCGGCTATCCAGTGGAAGTTGTTACCTCTATCGATTGAGGAGCAAATTTGAAAATGGATGCGAGTCCAATAAAGGAATCCGATGGAGCCCCGGGCTCCACTGGAGCCGCAAATACGGGCAAGGAAGCTCGTGGACCGCTGCAGGTGCAACTCGACGTGGAGGGGATGGTGTGCGCGGCGTGTCAATCTGCCGTGCAGCGCACCCTTCAGCAGACGCCTGGTGTGCTGAAGGCCAACGTAAGTCTCCTCACCAATCGGGCAGCGGTCACCTTTGACCCGCAACTTGTCCAACCGGGAAAACTGGTCGAGCAGGTTCAGGAAGCCGGCTTTGACGCGAGTGTCCCACGCCAGGATCTCACGGCCATCGACGAACAGTTGCAGCAAGACCAGACGCTGGAAACCGAATATCATCGACTGCGGCGTGATGCGCTGCTTTCCCTGGGCGTTGCGATGCTGGCCATGGTGCTTTCCATGCCGTTGATGGGTAGTCATACCGATCCGCTCAGCGCAGCTTGGATGCATCTGTTGGATGGCCCCATGCGGCAGAGCTTCGGTTGGCTCTACGCATGGCCAGCGTCTGTTCTACGCTGGACCCTCGCGGCGATGAGTCTAGTCGTCATGCTTGGCCCCGGCATGCGCTTCTACCGTAAAGCGTGGAAAGGGTTGAAACACGGCGTCGCTGATATGAGCACGCTGGTGTCTTTGGGTACCCTTGCCGCATTTGGGTATTCCCTGGCGGTCACCATATCCCCGAGTACTTTTGCCGAGCACGGTATGGCGGCTGAGGTCTATTTCGAAGCCGTCATCTTCATTCTCGCCCTCATCCTGCTTGGGAACTCCTTTGAGCGGCAGGCTCGGCAGAAAGCGAGTTCGGCTCTCCATCAGTTGGCGCAACTACAACCGAAGACGGCCCGTGTAGTGAAGGATGGGCAATCGGAGGATGTCGATGTTGCTTTATTGCAGCCGGGGGATGAGGTTGTCGTCAACGGCGGAGAACGGGTGCCCGTTGACGGCATCGTGTTGTCCGGTAGCGGAACCGCTGACGAGAGCCTGCTCACCGGAGAACCACTACCTGTGGAGAAAACTGCAGACGCGCCGCTCACGGGTGGATCCTTGCTCCATCAGGGTTCGCTACGCTACCGGGTGACGCGCACAGGGGCGGACGGCGTGCTCGCGAGAACGGTTCGTCTAATGCGTGACGCGCAGAGTTCCCAAGCTCCCGTGCAACGTCTGGCCGATCGCATCAGTGCTGTCTTTGTTCCTGTGGTATTGGTGTTGGCGATCGTCACATTTCTGGCCTGGCTTCTGATTCCTGCCGAACCATCTGTGGCCAAAGCCATCTCGGTGGCTATCGCCGTGCTCATCATCGCGTGTCCCTGCGCCATGGGGTTGGCCGTACCCACGGCGGTGCTGGTGGGCTCTGGACGCGCGGCAGGCCAGGGCATTCTTATCAAAGGTGGCGAACCCCTCGAGAAGTTGCAGGAAACAACGGTAGTGGTATTCGACAAAACGGGCACTCTCACCGAAGGGGATCCGCAGGTTACAGACTGGCAAATCATGGGTTCTCTTACGAAACCCGCGTCAGTCGAAACTACGGAAACGCAGCGGAATGGAACTGCCGATGCTTTGCTCGCGCGTCTTGCAGCCGTAGAGCTTGGTTCCATCCACCCGCTCGCGAATGCGATTGTGCGTCATGCTAGCGAACTTGGTCTTTCTCTGCCAGATGCAACGGATAGTGAATATGTCGCAGGGCAGGGAATTGCTGGCCGAGTGGACGGCCGCCGCATACTGGCGGGAAATGCCGCGTGGCTGCGCGCCAACGGGGTAACCGGCGTGGAGGCTATTGAGGCCATGGCCGAACCGCTACGACGCGATGGCAAATCGGTCATTCTTGTCGCGGAAGACACAACGTCAGTTGCCGTGCTTGCTGTGGCGGACAGCTTGCGGGTGGGCGCTGCGGATTCCGTGCGGCAACTCCAACAGATGGGCCTACGCGTGCTGATGCTGAGTGGAGATCGCAAGGCGAGCGCACTGGCCATCGCAGCCAAGGTAGGTATTTCAGAGGTGGTGGCCGAAGCCATGCCTGCGGATAAACTGGAAACCATACGTCGTCTGCGTGCCGAAGGCGCTGTCGTTGCCATGGTGGGTGATGGCGTCAACGATGCTCCCGCTCTGGCTGCAGCCGACATTGGCATCGCGATGGGGGAGGGCGCTGATATCGCGAACGATGCCGCGGCAGTAACCCTGATGCGTGCCGACCCGCGGAGTGTTCCCGTCGCCTTCCTGCTTTCGCGCGCCACCATGCGCACCATGCGGCAGAATCTCTTTTGGGCATTGATCTACAACGTCGTCAGCATCCCCATCGCCGCTGGTGTGCTTTATCCGGCTTTCGGGATTCTGTTGAGCCCGGTGCTGGCCAGCGCGGCTATGGCCTTCAGCTCGGTCAGTGTGGTCATGAATAGTCTGCGGCTTCGCAGCCATAGGCTTAGTGCATGAATAGACGAGAATGGAAGACCCGTGTTGATTGGCCAACACGGTCGAAAAGGAAGAGATGATGGAAGAACGCGACAACCTGAGCGAGTTGGATACGGCTGAACCGACGGCTCACTGTGGATGCCATGTACGGGACGATGCACGCAAGGCTCTGGGCGTGGACGCGGCGATCAAAGCTGCCAACTTGAAGCGTTTGCGCCGCATCGAAGGCCAGATTCGCGGTCTGCAACGGATGGTGGAAGAAGATCGTTACTGCGCGGACATCCTGGTGCAGATCTCTTCCGCGCAGGAAGCCTTACGCGCCGTGGGTCGTGGCTTAATGAAGAATCACCTGAAACACTGCGCCGCCACCACCTTCCGCGACGGGTCAGAGTCTCAGGCTGACGCCATGGCCGAAGAACTCCTGGACCTTATCTATAAGTACTCCCGCTAAATTCAGAAAAATGGCAGAGCTTGGCATGCGCGTCGCGATCCCTATGAAGCATTCCTCGACGACGTCACGGGTTGCCGCCCTTTCTGCGGATGGCGACCGCCGGATGGATTCGCGTGTGCCGTCTGCCCCTCAGGCATGAATGCCGTCTCTGTGCGTCAGTCGGCCACTCTAACTCTGGATTGACGTCATTTTCCGTTCAGCGTCCAGAAATGCCTATAGGAATTGAGCGTCGCGAATCAATTCAAGATAATATAGTCTTAAATTATGAAACGAAGAACGCTACTTTGCGGCGTTGTTCCTGCAGTGGTGGCCGCTGCCTCTGTTGGCTGCTCGGTGAACGCCCCCCGTTATCGGCTATTCAACGAACAGGAATCTGACATTCTCGGTGCGTTTGCCGATCAAATTATTCCCAAAGACGAATCTGCCAGCGCCTCTGACGCCAACGTCCTTCGCTACATTGATCGGCAACTCGTTCGAGCCTATGTGCAGCACCGGCAAACCTATCGGAAAGGCCTTGCCTGCCTGGATGAGTCTGCGCGTAAACTTCACGGGCAGGGTTTTGCCGATCTTAGCGCGCGGAAGCAAGAGTCCTTTCTGCTGCAAATGGAACAGGGCGAGCTTCCCGAGGCGATTTGGGGCGACCTCTCCCCATCGACGTTCTTCCGTCTTGTGCGTGACCACGTCATGCAGGGGTATTACGGTGACCCCCGCCACGGCGGCAACGATGGTTTGGCAAGCTGGCGGATGCTGAGCCTTCCGTATCCGCCCATCCGTGGCAGAGAGGACTATCGATTTCCCAAGGCTTAGCGCGCTGTGCTTGCTGATTGCTGGAAGAAGGGGGAAGACGCACATGAATGACTTCGATGCAGTTGTTATCGGGTCCGGAGCTGGAGGCGGCATTGTTGCCAAGGAGCTTGCCACCGCAGGTCTGCACGTTCTTCTGCTCGAAAGAGGTCGGACCGTAAGCCCTGCCGAATGCCGCAAAGACGACCTGCGCAACCAGCGAACCAGCTTCCTTGGCGCTCCCTTTGGGCCCGACGAAGAGAAGAACCCGCGTGTGGCTGTCACCCAACAAGGCGAACCTTATGTCGTGACAGTGCGCGGTGGTGCTTACAGCAACAACGCGGCTTGCGTCGGCGGAGGCACCCAAAGCTACGGAGCCATGGCGTGGCGCTTCCTGCCTCAAGACTTCCGCATGCGCGAAACCTACGGCGTACCGGACGGAAGTACGCTGGACAACTGGCCTATCAGCTACGACGATCTGGAGCCTTTCTACCAAAAAGCCGAAGAAGAAATTGGCGTGTCGGGGGATATGACGGACAATCCGTTCCACGGCCCCCGCAGTAAGCCGCTGCCAATGCCTCCTTTGCCTCCCACCAGGGAACATCTGCTGCTGGAAGCTGCCGGACAGCGGATGGGACTGCATCCTTTTCCCATTCCCATGTTGCGCAATAGCGTGCCTTACGCAGGGCGTCCGCCGTGCATGCGTTGCCGTTGGTGTGTGGGATTTGCCTGCGAGGTGAATGCCAAGAATGGTACGCAGAATACGGTGATTCCGATGGCGGTCGCATCCGGCAACTGCCAATTGGAAACCGGCGCCCACGCCGCGGAGATCACGGCGGATGGCAGTGGTCGTCCCAATGGCGTCATCTATTTCAACGCCCAGAACCGGCGTACCAAAGTGAAGGCTAGCCTGATCGTGATCAGTGGTGGAGCCATCGAGAGCGCCCGTCTTCTGCTGAACTCGCGCAGTATTCTCTTTCCCGAAGGAATTGGGAACCGGTACGGATGGGTGGGGCGCAACCTGCAAGGCCACTGCTACTCCGGCGCCACGGGTATCTTCGATTTCGATACCTATGATGACCTCGGCCCGGGCGCCAGCGTCGCGTTTTCAGACTACAACCATGGCAATCCAGGACTAGTTGGCGGGGCTGTGCTGTGCAACGAATTCATTCGCCTGCCGGTTCAGGCATTCAATAATCTCCCTCCGGGTGTACGCACTTGGGGAAAAGCGCACAAGGATTTCATGCGCCAGTACTTCCGTCGTACGGTCCGCATTCAGGGGCCCACGCAAGAAATCCCAGTCTATGACGCGCGTGTTGAACTCGATCCCGTTGTGAAGGACTATTGGGGACTCGCTGTGCCGCGAATCTCCGGCAGCAAACATCCGCACACGCTTGAAGTTGCTGCGGAAATGGCAAACAAAGCCGAAGCCATTCTGAAGGAAGCGGGGGCGACGAACACCTGGAAGAACGTCCCTACCGGCCTGGGCGTCAGCGGTGGCCAGCACCAGGCGGGGACCTGCCGCATGGGTAGCGATGCATCTACCTCTGTCGTGAACCGCTACTGCCAGATTCATGGGGCCGAGAATGTCTTCGTTGTCGATGGCTCCGTGCATGTGACGAATGGTGGGTTCAATCCAGTGCTCACCATCATGGCCGTTGCCTATTCGGCTAGCGACTATATGAAACGGGAGTGGAAAGGAACGCGCTTCCGTAGCGCGTAGAGAGAGTGCGCGTGAAGGGAGTCCGTGGCATGGCGCAACGCAGATCTTGGTTTAGACGCTGGATGATCATCCCCGCCGTGGCATTGTTGGTGTTCCTGGGCATCCCCGGAGCCAGCATTGTTTACGAATCAGGTGGAGGAGAAAGCTGCGCACGCTGTCATGAAATTGCGCCCAATTTCCATTCCTGGCAACAGTCCTCCCACAAAAATGTCCCCTGTACTTCCTGCCATGGCGACGCCTTCACCACAGACCCGGACTTCCATCTCGGCAACCTGCGCCGCATCATGGTCCATTTCTCCGGAGACCTGCCGGAGCGCATCCATCTGCGAAAACGAGACGTTGAGGCTATCAACGCGCGTTGCCAGGGATGTCACGAAAAGGCAGCCGCCGGTTGGGGCGCTGGCGGACATGGAGCCACCTACGCCCACATTTTCTTGCGCGCCCGCCACAACCACAGTCGCCCTCTAGTGAACGACTGCCTGCGCTGTCACGGCATGTTTGAGCCCGGCGGAATCGATACGGTAGTGACGCCGGTAAGTGCAGAAGGTCCCTGGAAATTGGTCAGCGCCCCGGCGGATACGCGGGCAATTTCGTGTCTTACCTGTCACGCGGTGCATGTCAAAGATAGCAGCGCGGAAGCCGAACAAGCCGAAGACTTTACTGCCTTTACCTATCCATCTTTGGGCCTGTACGATCGCCGATCCAAGGAACATATCCATGCTTCCTTGCTGCCCACGCCGCAGATGCTGGATGGCGCTCGTCCCATGCAGGTGGATTCTTCCCCAGCCACCGTGCTTTGTTATCAGTGCCACGCCCCCTACGCCAACATGCAGGTGGGCACGAACGACGACCGAACTCCACGAGGAGCCTACGAAGGCATGGCCTGCTTGGATTGTCATGATCGTCACAATCTGCGTACCGAATGGAAGTGCCCGGAATTTCACAAGAACCCCGACGCCTGCTTGTCCATCGTTCCGCCACCCGACCGTTAGCCTCGTTTGATCCGCCAGTGGCAAGAACTCCGTTTTGTCTCTGGTGGCGGAGCAGGGTCTGTTCGTTCGTAACACTGCAAGGAGTTAGTTTCCAACGAAGTTACGAATTGGTCCATGATTGAGAAGTGCGATTTTCCTCATCGCTTCATCAAGGCACTATCAGGCAGGGTGTCATCAGGTATGCTTGCCTCTGCCTCTGGGCTGCTCTGTCTGCGGCCTCGTTATGTGCTGCCGAGCCTACCCGCATATTCCTTCTGAGCCTTGACGGGCTCGGGCAACAATTGTTCGATCAAGATCCAGCTGCGCGGGAGCTCGTCACCCTCCACCAAATGCGTGCGGATGGTGCGTCGGCTAAGGGCGTACAGGCGGCCTTCCCCAGCACCACGGGCAACAGCCATGCCGCTCTATGGACCGGCGTCTACGGCGACCAGAACGGCATTGTGGGGAATGCAAACCCCATTCTGCCTCGCCACAAACATGGCTTTATGGAGCGGCGTCAAGGTTTCCGTTCGGAGTCCCTGCTCGTGGAGCCCATCTGGGTAAAGGCAGCCCGCTCGGGAAAACGTGTCGTGGCCCATCAAGTCAGTCAGGCCTATCCGTTTAGCGAACGTAGCGCTGGCCTATCTCTGCCCATTCCTCCTGCCGTTTCAAACTCCTACCAGACCCGTCAGGTATCGCCCTATCAGGTGTTGCGAGCGAAATACGTAGACGTTCTACCCGGGTCCCCATGGACGGAGCCCCTGCCCCTTTCCAAGCGCCCTGTACGCCACTTCGGCTGGAACGCCGGCCCTTTTCGTATGGTGGCTTCACTCGTGGCGGAAGCCAACGAAGCGGATTACGACGTGGTCTACATTGGCAGGGAGGGGCAGACCGCCAGAGTGCGTGTTGCCTTGGCTCCTGTTGAGACAGACTGGCCGAAGGGGCGTACATTGGCTCGACACTTCAGCGAGCCTCTTCTGTTGGAACTTCCTGACCAGAAGCTGACGTTATCTGCCTGTTTTCGTCTGTGGGAGACCGCGCCCGATGGGGGCTTTCTGCTGTTGCAGACTCCCTTGCAGGAACTCGGGTTATCCCACGGGAAAGCGGAACCCGCAGCACTGGCCCACGCCGCCGCAACCGAAGTGGGCCCCTTAATCGGGAATGGTCCATCGTTGGCCTATCTCACGGGGCTTCTGGGGAAACCATTGGACGAAGGTGGCGACGGTACGGCGGAGCTACGCATTCTGGAGTGTCTGGAACTATTGACGCGACAGTACAACCGGCACTCGGAATGGCTCTGGAAGCGATTCCAACCCGAACTGATGGTCGATTATTTTCCGTTTCCCGACGAGTTGGATCACGGCTGGCTTGGGTTATCAGCGACTGCAAGCCCATGGCAGACACGTTTTCAGGAATTCCGGCGCCGAGGTTATCAGATGGTGGAAGCGCGCATAGCATTTTTGCGCAAGATGGCGGGTGAGTCCGCCCGCTTTGCCGTTGTCTCCGATCACGGGATGCGCGTGGTCACAAAGAACGTCAATATCAATAGCGCACTTCGGGAAGTAGGTTATCTACAGCTCGATGAAAATGAACAGGTAAACCCTCACCAGTCACGGGCCTTTGGGGACTATGGCATTCTGCTCAACACCGAAGACTGGCGCGACGGCATCATCCCCCTCCATCAGAAAGACGATGTGCTCCGTGACCTCTCCGCCAAATTGGGAGGGCTACGGGATCCCGAGACGGGGGCTAAGCTCTTTCGAAGTTTCCACACTGAAAAGAGCAGTCGAAAGAGTCTGGGCATCGGTGGTCCCGCTGGCTTTGATCTTTACTTTGACTTGATGCCAGGCTATGCGCCCGAACGCAAACACGTTGGTCCCGTCGTGGAGCCATTGTCCGCGCCGAGGGGGCGCCACGGATTTCTATCCACTCGTCCTGACATGCTGGCAATCTTTGTCGCCGTGGGGCCGGATATCCCGAAAGGTAGACGCTGGCCGCGTATGCGGTCGACCCAGGTGGCTCCCATGGTTTTGCAGTGGCTCGGCATATCATCCCAGTCCGAGCGCACAGAATCACGAACTATCCATGAGGAGTAACGTCGTAGATTGCGACAGGGAACAATCGCTACCCCGCACGACGGTTGGCTGAGGCGGGTAGCTGCAAAAGGAAGAAGGGGGCTGGCGAAGCAGATCAATGCAATCGCATCTGCCGCGCCAGCCCCCTTCTTGGTATCTCTCTTTTCCAGATCTACCGTTCTTCGGCCTTCGAATAGTAGTAGGTGTACTTGCTATACAATTCGCCAGCATGGGCGCCGTTCGCCACCACACCGAGCACGTTGTTTTCGCACAACGATTGCACTGCGCGGCCAAGTTGTTCGTAAGTCGTGGACCCGATGCGCACGACGACTAGCGTGCCATCACAAAGAGTAGCCAGCAGGTTAGCGTCGGCAGAGAAGAGAAGAGGGGGGGTATCCAGAATCACCCAGTTGAACACCTTCGGCAGTTCCCGCAGCAGGGATTTCACTTCCTTCAGGTTCAGCAGCTCCAGCGGGTTACGCACCAGGGTGCCGGCGGGAAGCACAAACAGGTTGGTGCCAGCAATGCGCTTCAAAGCCTGCGTCAGGGTTGCTTCCCCCAACAGCAGGTCCGTGGTGCCGGGAACCCGCGGAATTTCAAACAGGCTGTGCAGCGTCGGTCGCCGGAAATCGAAATCGCAGAGCAACGTATAGTTGTCGGTCAGGTGGGATTGCGCCAACGCCAGATTGGTTGCGGTGAAGCTCTTACCCTCTGCCGGCGACGGACTTGTCACGATCAGCGAATGAATCGGCTCCAGTCCCTGAATATGATTCAAACGGGTGCGTAGGGTGCGGAATTCCTCGCCCGGCGGCAGCGTCGGTTGGGCCTTGTTGATCAGGCTTGATCCGGCTTTGGGGCTGAACGGGATTTCCTCTACCTCATCCAGCAACTGTTCCAGCGTGATGCTGAACGGAGAGCTTGGTGCGGCCCCAACAGAGATGTAGGGTGCTGTGGCGGGAGTAGCTACTGCTGCAGCGGTAGCCCCAGTGGTTTGTGCTTCGTGCGGAACCGTAAGATCGGTGTTGGGTGGCTGCGGAGACGGGACATATCCCATCTGCTCAGCCTTCTTCAGTGCATCGTGAACTCGACTCATCCTGCTCCTTTTGAAGCTTCCTGTGTCTGCCGGGCAACCCAGCCTGCCCTGTTGGCTAATCCGGTGACGGCAGACTCACTGTCACCGGAACGACTCTACCGAGACCGGCCTCAAGATCCGGTTATTGCATCAGCTAACGGCGTGCAATGAAGTAGTAATAGTACATCGCGCCGCTCATCGCGCCCATGCCCAACAGCAATGCCGTTGTCCAAGCCAGAAAGATAAGGCGTCGTTTGCGGCGGACCACCAAATCGCTCTCGAGCAAAGGAATGCTTCCCAACACCGCCATGTTGGAATACAACCGCACGTCTTTTAGGTTCTTCAACGAACCATCTTTCACTTCGCGTACGCCCACCAGACAAAGGCCAGCGAATAGACCTAGTCCCAACCCCGCTCCCACAATCACCAGTCGGTTGGGGTCCGTTGGTTTCTGCGGCAAGCTTGGTTGATCCAACATCTCCAGCAATTCGCTCTGCTTGCGATTCTCCAGATCCGTCATCATTTCAGAAGTGGAGCGGCGCTGGCTGAGATCGTCATAACGCGATTTCGCCAAGGCGTAGTCGCGGCTCAGGCGGATAAATTCCTGTTCAATCAAGGGTCTGCTTTCGACGCGCGCAGAAACTCCGTTGATCTGCTGCTGAATCACGTTCTGCTGTTTTGTGTCGCGGTCAATCGCCATCACCAGCAGGTTGATTTTTGCTTCGATGTCAGAAATCTGGCGCTCCAGCATCGGATCGACTTCGGAAGCAGGCGCGGGACTAGAAGCGCGCGTCTTGGCCTCTTCTGCCTCTCGCTGCATCTCCTCCGCCAAAGCTTCATTGCGGAGTTTCTCGAGCACTTCGATCTGGCCCTTCAAACGCTTTACGTCAGGATGCGAGTCGGTGTATCGCTCGAGCAGGCCGGAAAGGCTGGCTTTGGTCTGCGCGATCTCGCGTTCCTGTTGGGCTAAGCGCTCATTCTTCACGCGCGCCTGAATTGCGACATCAGGACGCTTCGTACGACCCGCCTGATCTTTCAGCGTTGATAATTGTGACTCGAGAAAGATCTTCTCCTGTCCCATTCGGCTGATGCGCTCATTCAGTGAATCCAGGTTCGACTGGTATAGGCGCAGCTGGGTCAAATTTGCGTCGGTCTGGTCGGGTAATCTTCCCTGGTTTGCCAGACGAAATCGCGTCAATTCTTCTTCAATCCGATCCAATTCGCGCTTTGCATCCGTTACCTGATCCACCAGGAACTGCGTGGTCGAACTGGCTCGGTCGAACTGTCCCTGATTCGTCAAACGGATGAACTTGTCGACGATATTACGAACCACTTTCTGGGCCGCATATTTGTCCTGGTAGGCAAAGTTGATCTGATAAGCGATGGCGCCTTGCCGATTGCCAGAGGCAACCGCTCCGAACTGGCGGACGTTGATCTTCGCACGCATTTTATCGACGACGTCAGCCATCGGCATGCGCTTCACATCATCCGGATAAAGATTGTTGCTGCGAATAATCTCTTCCAGACCATCACGGCTAAGCACCTGCTGCTGAATGGCGTTGATGCGTTCCCCCATCTGGCTGGCCATCGCGGTGGGAATCAGATTCTGAGGAACCTGCGGCGGGACGATACGGATGGTTGCTTCGGAAACGTAGGTATCCGGCCAGAGAAAGGCGACGACCACAGCGGCAACCAACCCCAGAAATGCGGGGCCGATAATCCAATGCAAATGCCGCCGCATGATGTCGAAATAATCGGCAAGATCGGGTGGACGGCGGGCAATGGTATAACTGTCCGCGCTACTGGAAAGATAGCTATACCCGCGAGATGTGTTGGTTTCAGCCATAGTCTGCTTTCTCTAGATCAGCGAAGTGGGTTCGGGAAAAGGGTCACCTGCGCCGCGATGGAGGCGTCTGGTAGCCCTAGTACTAACGAAAGCGCGGAAACTTCCAACGCCTCCGGAGCGTGCCACCGATCCGCGGCGGCGACTAATCAGGAACGACGATCAGGTCGCCATCGCGCAATTCGATGTTCTGCTCCCGATTCTTCCCTTTGATCACATCGTTGTAATTGAACTTCAACCGCTCTTCTCCACGGATGATGGTGATCTTTTTCTTGTTAGCGAAGTCGCGAAACCCGCCAGAATTGGTCAGCGCATCCAGTACGGTGGTCGGCGCCAGCAAGGGATATGAGCCGGGTCGGCCGACTTCACCCGTAATGGTGTACTTCTTGCTACGCACCTGCGTCACCGCTACCATCACGCTGGGATTTACGATGAATTCCTTCAGCTTGTCTGTGATCGCGGTAACAATTTCATTCGGAGTCTTATCGACCACTTCGATGTCGCCAATAAGCTGCATCGTCAGACGACCGTCCGGGCGCACTCCCTGTTGCAGGCTTAGCTCCGGTTCCCGCCAAACGCGAATGTTGATGACATCTCCAGCTCCAATGCGGTAGCTGTTCGGATCAACGCCAGCGGCGTTTGAAGGCGCTAAGCGCTCATCCGCCACTCCCTCCTGCTGAACGGGAGGGGTCGTCGAACCCTCAGTCGGAGCCGGTGTCGCGTCCTGACCAAACAGAAAAAAGGAACATACGACCCCAAGAAGCATCAGCCGAATGCTTGCAAATCTAGGCAACAGGAGTTCTCCTTTCGTGGAACTGACGGGCAACGGCGCGGCGCGTAATGTAACACGCGCTAATCACCAGAGCGCATATTAAACAGACGTTCCCCAAATAGATTATACTTCATCGTTTTGTCCCACACCTACAAACAAAGTACTGCTAACCATCGGAAAACATTGGGCTAGCTCCTGATCCGAACGAAGGGTCTGGTACCCTTCCAGCGCATACTGGTACTCTGCTGTTCTAAGACGCGATTTCGCGAGTTTGTTTCCAGATTTCTTTCCATGCGGGTCGTTGCCTGAGATATGTTGATAATTGAGGACTAATCCAGTGGCCAAGCCGAGCTATTTTCTCGCAAAGAGCGAGCCGGGCGTTTATTCCATCGACGATCTGGAACGCGACCAACGAACGACCTGGGACGGAGTGCGCAATCCCATGGCTCGGCAAGCCATGCGTGCGATGAAGATTGGCGATATCGTGTTGATTTATCACAGCGGAGGTGTTTCCGCCGTGGTCGGTATAGCCCGTGTGGTCTCCGAGCCCATCGACCACCCGGGTGGCGAAAAGATGACGCTACTAGACCTGGAATTTGTCCATAAACTGTCCGAACCCGTCTTTCTAAAAGACGTCAAGACGAGCGGATTGTTTGCCGACTTCAACTTGGTGCGTAACTCCCGGCTGTCGACAATGTCTGTACCGGGCGCCTTCGTCAGCTGGCTCAAGGGCCTACGTCCCGAGTTAAAAAAAGTCCTATAACGAAAATAACCGTACAGGTCGGCAGCCTTCGTATAGGCTGTTCCGCCTTCTGACGTACACTAGTACTAAACTTCCCCAATTGGCCCGGGTGGCGAAATCGGCAGACGCAACGGACTTAAAATCCGTTTTCTCGCAAGAGGAGTGTGGGTTCAAGTCCCACCCCGGGCACCAATAAAATCACAGTAAGTCCTTTAATATCTGCAGTTTGAAGAGTGGCCAAAGTTCACGGGAGATTCAGGAATCCGGTTCTAGGTCCTCAGGTGTGCCCAAAAGTGTGCCCGTGGCGTTTTTGTCCACCTTTTCTTCCTCGTTTTCGATCCGCACTTTCTGCGCTGCAAGATACTCACTCATCCGCGTGGTAGCGTTCGATAAATCGCGTTCATCCACAATGTCGTAGCGTCGGTAAATATTCTCAGTTTTGTGGCCGGAGATGGCCATGGCGACCTTTCGCGGTATGCCTGCCCGCTCCATGTTGCGGACGGCAGTTCGCCTCAAATCATGGAAGAGGAGATCAGGCAAGCAGATTTCAGCACAGATCGTCTTCCAGATGCAGTGGAAACGAGTCAACGGATACAATCGATGTCCATGTAGTGCAGTCAAGGACTGCTGCAACGCGAGAGGATCAGGTTACAGAATATGCAGGGACTTGATGGTGGTTTTTTCCCAATTTCACGGAGAGATGCGCTCCTTCTTGGCGCGGCAGCGCTGGGCATGCCGGCTAGGGCAAATCCAGTTCCGGCCCGCCATGTCGTCGTGTACAAGGAACGTGGCAAGTTCGCCGGGTGGCCTGCCAATCAAGGCATTTGGTCCTGGGGAAATGAAGTCGTCGTTGGTTTCCAGCAGCGTGTCTTCGAACGTAAGGAGCAAGGGCATGCAATGAAAGTGGACATTGCTCCGGTGGAACTGCAGGCGCGGACACTTGATGCCGGTGAAAACTGGTCGGTTGAGCAGCCGCCAAGCCTTGCTTTGCCCGTCGGGGAAGAATATGAGCACTTTAGCGTGTCGGATGGTCCGAAAGTCATCGCTTGTCCCGGCGGTGTTGATTTCCAGCATCCGGATTTCGCTTTTGCTGGGCGCATGAGCCGTAACCCACCCGTGGACTCGCGCTTCTACCACTCCTATGATCGCTGCAAAACCTGGAACGGCCCCTACCGGTTCCCCCGTCTGGATGGCCAAGGTACAGCGGCAAGGACCGACTATCTGGTGAACGGCAAGCACGATCTTTATTTCTTGCTGGCCGTGGCCAAGTCAGATGGCGAGCAGGGAAGAGTAATTCTGGCGCATACCACCGATGGCGCCAAAACCTGGTCGCTCGTTTCCTACGTGGGTCCTGAACCGAAGGGCAACGATTACGCCATTATGCCCTCGACAGTTCGATTGAATGCCCAAACGCTGGTGAGCGCCATTCGTCACCGTGGGTTCATTGAGTTCTACCGATCAACAAACAATGGGAAGTCTTGGGACTTTGCTGGCACCCCTGTTAAGAAAACGGGGAAGGGTAACCCTGGCAGTTTAACTCGACTGCGGGACGGACGGTTGGTGTTGACCTACGGATATCGTGCCGAGCCGTTCGGAATGCGGGCACGAATCAATGAGAATGGGGGCAAAGACTGGGGGCCCGAATTAATCCTGCGTCAGGACGGCGGTAGTGATGACATCGGCTATCCCTGTACCGTGCAACGGCCCGACGGTAAATTGCTTACCGTCTATTACTACAACACCGATATCAACGAAGAACGCTACATTGCAGCCACGATCTGGGATCCGGCGAATGTGTAGCTGATGACTGTCACGGGAGCCTAAAGCTTTCTTTCGGCAAACGCCCTGGAGTATACGCATTGAGATGCAACCGGGATATCCCGTCTTTCGCCGCTGGTAACCTAGACGCTAGATCGGATTGTTTGGGTGATGGAAGCCGTCTGAAGAACAGACGGCTTCCTACCCGTGTGCGATCTCACACTGTAGATGTGACGGTCCGTTGCTAGCCCGGGATCCGTTATCGCCGTGCGCAAGACGATACTTCTGTCGTGCGCCGCAATCGTAATCTTCGATTCGTCGCATCCAGAATATGGCCGACTAGGAAGCTCGACTTCGGTCGCGGACGTCATTGACTCCAGCATGGCGTGCGCAGTGGGCACAACAGAACATCTCCCCAGATGCCTCCACGCCGTGGCCAACGATTTTGCAACTACAGTGTGAGCAAGTGGGCGCCAACGCATGAATTGCGCATTCAAAGCTATCGAAGGTGTGCACCGCGCTACCTCGATGAATCTCAAAAGACTTGTCATAATGGTTGCCGCAAACTTCACATTCGGCCATAGATTCCTCCAGTCTGTTTAGCTGCTTTCTGCACTTTGATGAACGGCGCCAACAACGGATTTACGCTCGCAATGCCAAGTCGTTCGCCGTAGCATCCGCCACCTTTGTGAGTTTCGTGTCCGCCTGGAATTCCTCCTTCAGAGTCTGGTCGAGGATTTTGGCGGCGTCCTTCTTGCCAAGCATTTCTGCCCAGCGTTTCAAGGTGCCATAGCGGGCAATCTCGTAGTGCTCAACGGCCTGCGCCGCAGAAATGATACCTGCGTCCAACGCGGGTTCTTTGCCGAACTCGTCCATGATCTCTTCCCCTTCAGACAGCAGACCATCAATCGCTTCGCAAGTCTTGCCTTGCGCGCGCTTCCCAATCATCTCGAAAACCTCCTGCAGTCTTTCGATATGCACCTGCGTCTCATCGGCGTGGGCAGCGAGGGCAGTTTTGAGTTCATCGGTCTGCGCAGACCGAGACATCTTTGGAAGAGCTTTCAGGATCTTTCGCTCGGCGTAGTAGATATCCTTCAGCGTTTCATGGAAAAGCTTTTCAAGCCCTTTCTGATTCATTGCAGTTCCTCGTCTCCGTATTTCGTTCTCGTTTGCTGTTAGCGACCGTACATACCGGACAGCGCCAACGGTGTGCTGTACAAATGGGCAAAATCGGGTTCGATTCGTTTCAGTAAATCAGAGCTCACAAGTGGAAACATTCGACGGCGTAGAGTGCCGGGAATCGAAGAGGCCCAACGGGAAGATGTGGCTTTGTATGACGCCGCCTTTTGCACAGAGCGATTTATCGTCGGAACAGCGGGAAATGTAGATGATCTACAGTCTGAGAGACTGCGCCGCCGCTGCGCGCCTCGACCGGCTAAATGTCACAGATCCTAGCGAAAGGGTAGCCGCAGGAGCACCCAGTAAAGCTCTTGTTGTGTAGGCCGACCAGCTCACCACGGATGGTCTTTTTTTTACACTCGTGAGGAGGAATGTCAGGAAACGATTCATGCTGGCGATTGCACCTCTCACTAGACAACTAGATCGTTTCTAGTCAAGTAGGGGGGGGTGAGTGCCAAGCAAAAAACGAGACGTTCCAACTGAGAGCGTTCCGAAGCCACAAGCTGTGGATTCGGCATATTTGAATACAGACAGCGGCCCTAGTTCGCCGCCGCCAAAGAAGTCCTCACATCCGGCCCTTCAGCAAGCCGCCGGAGTGGCTGCAATGGTAGACGCAATACCGGCCAATCCGCACAAAGCTGAGGAATATGGCGGCGCGTCAGCATGCCCCTTCCACGGAACAAGCGTAGCCATTCCAGTCGACAGCGCTGCTGCCAGCACGCTGTCGGAAACGAACGATTCGGGCAAAGCAGGATCGCCGCCTGGGAGTGGCTCCAACGCCGTGCATGGGGTCTTGGATCGAAGCCGCGCCGACGATGGCGGCCAAGCCATGACGACAAATCAGGGTGTTCTCGTCGGCGACAACCAAAGCTCCCTCAAGGCGGGCATCCGAGGTCCCGCACTGCTCAAAGATTTCATTCTCCGCGAGAAGATTACACATTTCGACCATGAGCGTATCCCGGAGAGGATTGTGCACGCCCGTGGGTCCGCCGCACATGGGTACTTTGAGTGTTATGCACCACTCACGCACCTGACGGCTGCCACGCCCTTTGCTGCCAAGGGCAAACGAACACCAGTCTTTGTCAGGTTCTCCACTGTAGCCGGCGAACGCGGTTCCAAGGATACAGCGCGGGACGTCCGAGGTTTTGCGGTCAAGTTTTACACGGACCAAGGTAACTGGGATCTGGTCGGCAACAATATACCCGTCTTCTTCATCCAGGATGCGATGAAGTTTCCGGACTTGGTGCACGCCGTGAAGCCAGAGCCGCACCATGGCATGCCCCAGGCTGCTTCCGCACACGACACCTTCTGGGATTTCGTGTCATTGATGCCGGAATCCACACATATGTTGCTTTGGGTGATGTCAGATCGGGGCATCCCGCGCAGCTATCGTATGATGCAGGGTTTTGGCGTGCATACCTTCCGCTTCGTGAATGCGGAAGGTGTCTCACACTTCGTCAAGTTTCATTGGAGTCCTAAACTCGGCACGCACTCCCAGGCTTGGGATGAAGCCGTCAAGATATCGGGAGCTGATCCTGACTACCACCGTCGTGATCTGTGGGAGGCAATCGAAGCGGGCGAGTATCCAGAGTGGGAGCTCGGCGTTCAGGTATTCACGGAGGACGATGCGGAAGGGTTTAGTTTTGATGTGCTTGATTCGACAAAGCTGATTCCCGAAGAGTTGATTCCGGTCAAACCCATAGGAAGAATGGTGCTTGACCGCAATCCCGACAACTTCTTTGCGGAGACAGAGCAGGTCGCCTTCTGCACCGCCCATGTTATTCCAGGCATCGATTTCTCCAACGACCCTCTGCTCGCGGGCCGCATCCATTCGTATGTGGACACGCAAATTTCGCGTTTGGGCGGTCCGAACTTCCACGAGATTCCGATCAATGCTCCTCTGTCCTCGGTGCATAACAATCAGCGTGATGGAATGCACCGCCAGACCATCAATAGGGGGAGGGTTGCCTACGAACCAAACTCCCTCGGCGGGGGCTGTCCATTTAAAGCCGGTACTGCCGGATACACCCCTTTCCCAGAACCGGTCGCGGGAGATGAAGTAAGAGGCAAGCCAGAGAAATTCGCGGAACACTACAATCAGGCCAGGTTGTTCTTCAATAGCCAGACGCCACCGGAACAGCAGCACATTATCGATGCCTTCCGGTTCGAACTTAGCAAGGTAACCGTCGCTGGAATTCGCAAACGTACTGTTGCCATGTTACGGAACGTTTCTGATGATCTGGCCCAGGCGGTTGCGAATGGGCTTGGACTGGAACTACCGGACCCCATGCCCAACGCGGCGCCGCTGGATGTGAAAGCGGAAGTGGAGGTCTCTCCTGCTCTATCCCTAACGGCGCGGCCCGGCGATGGAGGTATCCGTACGCGTAAAGTCGCAATTCTGGTTGCTGACGGCGTGGATCGCAAATCGGTATTAGCACTATCCCAAATACTGAACGAACAGGGTGCCGTAACCAGATTGGTGGGACAACACGTCGGCGCTTGCAAGGCTGCGGACGACTCCTTGCTGGACGCCGATGCATCGCTGGAAAACCATCCCGGCGTGCTGTTCGATGGCGTGGTTGTTCCCGAAGGCGATGCGGCAGTCAGGTTGCTGCAAGCGGACGGCAAGGCGCTTGAGTTTCTCCGCGATCAATTCCGCCACTGCAAGCCCATGCTCTTCATTGGCGCAGGCAAATCATTGCTGCAAGCAGCGGGACTTCCCAAACAGAAATCAGGAGCTGGCGTATTGATTGAAAGCTCCATCCAAGGTGACGTTGCTAAGCGATTTGTTGAAGCGCTCGCTCAGCATAGATTCCCAGAACGGGAGGTGGCGGCGGCCGCGGTATAGCGCGGAGGTTCTGTCGGGACCGGTGACAGACAGGGTAAAAGTCGGCCCCGGAACCGGGAGGCGCGATCCCGCAGTCAGCATGTCGGAGGCAACGTCAAGTAGGGTGCTGGGAGGACGCCGTGAAGTTCCAGCAAATCACTATGACCCCAGCGTCCCGCCGGGGTCATAGGCGTATTTATCCTGTGAAAGTCGATCCTTAAACGCATTCATCCACCGACGTATGTGAGGCTTCCCGGTCTGATGGAAAGCGAACGATTGATCAGGAGGCACTTGTCGTCTGGGCTCTGTATTCCGCCCTCAGAAAGGTACATCACAGCGGCTTTTCGTTAACTAACATCAACACCGTGAAGGTCTAGAAACGTAGCCCGTCATCAATCCGGTCCAACGCACATTAAGGCTTTGCGAGAACCGCGACTGGAGAAAGGTGGGTTTCCAACGTGAAGATCAGAGACACTAAACGAAGAGAACGTCGCGAGGGTACAGTGGCGCGCGCAATCGAAAGACAAACGGCGAAACTACCCTCAGATACATTTCTATGGGGAGCCGTCGGATCGGTGGGTCTATCACTTTGCTTGAAACTTTGCGGGAAGAAAGAGCATGCAACCTTCGTGGCAAATTGGGTGCCAACGTTATTGATCTTGGGTGTGTACAACAAACTAGTGAAACAGCACGGATCTGACGCCGTGACCACATAGCAGCTGGTGTCAGGGACGTCTTATCCCCTTTCATTCACGGATGCATCCCCGTGGGTGAGCACTGATGCGACTTCGGATAACTAACCGATCCGGAGTTGCATCATTTTTGACGCTGTCGTATTCGCATCATGGATGGCACATACCCGTTGGTGGCCAAGTGCATACACACGACGACCCTCTCTCCGCACGAAGGCTAGTGCACTTAAGTCGATGTCCAAGCCACCAGTCAGAGCCCCGAAAGCCGGAAGAATGAGTTTTCTTGCTCCGACGAGAAAGCAAGGACGGTTCAGTCTTTGGCCTTTGTGAGAGAGGCGAACCGACGGGTGGAAGTGGCCGCTAATTTCAAAGTCTTTGCTGTCCGCGAGCGCTTTGCTGTCCGCGAGCGCAATGTGACGTATGGTTACGCCACGCATCGTCAACTGCTGACATGCGACACTTCCGAGGGCGCCATCCCAAATCGTGGTTGCCCTCAATCCAATGTGGGTTGTACCGGCATAAGATGGAAGCAAATTCGTTGATGTCTGATTCGCTCATCCCCGTACTCCCGCCTTGGTATGAAAGGTATCACTCGCGAAGATGAGACGTTCTGTTTTCGTGCCGTTGCAGGCGTCAAGCAGTCTTTGGATCCTCTCTGTTGTCTCATAGGGCGGAAGGAATTGTTGGTGCGCGCGTAAGCTAGGCCTTTGCCTAGGTGAAGGTCGGCGACAAGCGTCAATTGCTCCTGGGCCAATACAAAGCCCCAGAGTGATGGGCTAGAAACTGATGCCCCGCGAAATCAATTGGCAGCAAGGCCGACCTCATGCAACAGCTCCGCTTCCATATCTTCCAGCAGCGCGTCAGTGGCCTTCCCATGTACCAAGGCCTCGCGGCCAATCTGCAGCACGATGGGTAGGGACAGCCGTGAAATTGTTCTTCTGTTTCATAGACAGTACACCGGGGCAACACCAACCAGAAAGCTAACGGGGATGCACACGCTATGACGCAGGCCGCATGATCGGCGCAGCAGTGCGCATCTGCACGGTTGCAGGAGAGTTAGCATCGAACATCGCGCCGCTACTCGGTGGTGAGTCGATATCCAACTCCTGGCTCCGTAAGCAGGTATCTCGGACGAGCGGGATCTGCCTCCAGCTTTCTACGGAGCTGTGCCATATAGACACGAAGGTATTGGCCTTGCTCGCTGTGCTGCGGACCCCACACCTCAATCAGAAGCTGTCGTTGGGTCACAACCCTTCCGGCGTTGCGCACCAGTGTTTCTAGCAAACGGAACTCAATGGGGGTCAAATGGACCTCTTGTCCAGCGACACGAATTGTGCGCGCTTCCAGGTTTATGGTGATGGTCCCTGCTTGGTAGACAGTGCCGACTGCTCCGTCGCGAATGGTGGCTGATCGGCGCAGTGCCGCTCGAATTCGTGCAAGCAACTCGCCAACCCCAAAAGGTTTGCTCACGAAGTCATCAGCACCCAGATCCAGTGCCGTTACCTTATCTGCCTCTTGGCCACGTGCGGAAAGCACGATAATGGGAGTCTGACTCGTTTCGCGTACGGCGCGAATGACATCCAGTCCGTCCGCGTCTGGAAGACCAAGATCTAGCAGGATCAGGTCGGGCTGTCTTGCTTTCGCTTGCGCAATACCCTCCGCCGCAGATACGGCCTCGTGGTAGCGTAGCTTTTCTGCTGCTAACGTGGTGCGGAGAAAGCGGCGAATCTGCGCATCGTCCTCAACAATCAGTATTTCCGGTGTGTTAAGCATGGTCGGGGATCTCCGGTTGTTGTGGTGGAACAGGCAGCCAGATACGGAATGTGGCTCCGCCTCCGGGGCGATTCGCCGCTTCAATCGTTCCGTGATGCGCCCGAACAATGGATTGGCAGATCGCGAGCCCTAACCCGGCGCCCGTCCCGGTTCCAGCGCTTCCCCGGTAGAACTTCTCCCAAATCTGCGCCTCCTCGCCCGGCCGAAATCCAGGGCCGGAGTCTTCGATAGCCAACAGAATGCCGCCGTTCTGAGTGCTTGCGGAAATGTGGATGGCGCCATTGGCTGGCGTATACCGGGATGCGTTATCGAGGATATTGATGAGGGCTTGTTCCAACAGAATCTCATCCACGAAAAGTAACGGTAGATCGACGGGAATATCCACCTGGACCGGGCGAGGTTCCAACGCTGATCCCATGCGGATCAATGAAGATCCGACAATCTCCTCGAGCGGAATCCACTCCCGCTTCAGTTCAATGGACCCCGACTCGATGCGTGTGATTTCGAGAAGATTGTTCACCAAGCGGGCCAGTCGTTCAGCCTCCTGCTCAATGCACTCGATCAGTCCAAGTTGAGCCGGTGTGTCAAGGTGTTGGCGTTGGGCGCGAAGGCTGCTGGCGGCGCCGGTGATCGTTGCCAATGGAGTGCGCAGGTCATGGGAAACGGCGCTCAGCAATCCACTTCGCATTCGTTCGGTCTCCGCGCGAAGTTTAGCCGTTTGTGCTTCCTCGGTTGCTTGGGCTCGCTCCATGGAAAGCGCGGCCTGGCTGCAGAAGACTTCCAAAAGATGTTGTTGCTCCGGGGTTGTGAGCGCGTCGCTACTGCGGGGTCGGATCGCCAACACACCCAAAGCCTGGCGAGCCCCACGCAGTGGCATATAAAGAGCCTTGGCTCCAGATAGCGTATCCGTTCCTTCGCCAGCCTTCTGCCCGTGATCGAAAACCCATTGCGCGATCCCAAGTTCTGTTTCAGGCGCAGTGAACGAACCCAAGTCAGCTTGTTGTGTGACTTTTCCATCTTGGTCTGGCAAAAGGATCGCCGTGTCCACCTGAAAGGCCTCGGAGACGATGCGCCAAGGGTGGTCACCAAGTTCGCGGGGATGTCTCTCATCCGCGAGCGCCTGTACAAATCGATACAAAAGATGGGTACGCGCCTCCCGTTCCACTGCCGAATTCGCCTGTAGTCGCAGCCGTCCGGTAAGGGTGCTAACCAGCAGACCAACCGTAAGGATGACGATGAATGTCAGGATGTACTCGTAGTCTGAAACGACAAACGTATTGTAGGGTGGCACGCAAAAATAGTCGAATGCGGCCACACTCAGAATCGACGCAAGAAAGCTCTGTGTACGATTAAGGTGGATCGCAACGGCAAGAACGCCGAGCAGAAACACCATTACCAGGTTGACGGGGTCAAGAGCATCACGAAGACCGATCGATAACACAGTGCACGTCAATACGGTTGCGAGCGTGAAAATGGAGCCTCTCCACGCAATAGCTCCAGGTGCGGTCCCAGCGGGCCAGTCATTCGCGAGATTCTCAGGCTCTCCCGAAATCGCAATAATGCCGATGTCTCCACTATTGCCCAACAGTTCATCTACCACCGAGCCTCGCCAAACCCTCTTCCAAAGAGGGCCTGTCTGCTTGCCAAGCACGATCTTCGTAACATTGCGGGAACTCGCATAAGTCAGTAGCGTTGCGGCGACATCCTCGCCTGCAAGCGTCACCGTTTCGGCGCCAAGCTCGCTGGCAATACGCATGGATGCCAACACCCGTTGTCGGACTTCGGGTTTAGCTTTTCTGTAACGGGATGTTTCTACAAATGCTGCAATCCAGGGTGCGTCCAAACGGTCCGCCATCCGTTTGGCGGAACGGATGAGCTTGGCGGAAAACGGGCTCGGACCTACCGATACCATCAGTCGTTCGTTTACCGGCCAGCTGCTGCGGATGGCATGGCGTCCGCGGTATGCATCCATCTGTGTCTCTACACGGTCTGCCGTGCGACGAAGCGCCAGCTCGCGCAACGCAATCAAATTGCCAGTGCGAAAGAAACTCTCCATCGCCAGCTTGGCCTGCTGAGGCAGGTAGACTTTTCCTTCCTGTATGCGACGGTGTAGCTCGTCAATCGGAAGATCGATCAGCTCAATGTCCCCAGCTTCGTCAAGAATGGAATCGGGAATGGTCTCCCGCACCACCACGCCAGTGATCTGTGCAATCACGTCATTCAGGCTATCAAGATGTTGTACATTCACCGTTGTGTAGACGTTGATTCCGGCATCCACCAGTTCCAGAACGTCCTGCCACCGTTTTCGATGGCGGCAGCTAGGCGCGTTAGTGTGGGCGAGCTCGTCCACAAGAATCAAACCTGGACGTAGCGCCAAGGCAGCGTCCAGGTCAAATTCATCCAATGCCATGCCCCGATGATCGATCCTCTTGCGGGGTAGAATGTCGAAGCCCTCCAGCAACGACTCGGTTTCCGCCCGGCCATGGGTTTCCACCACTCCCACCAGGACCTCCACGCCAGCCTTGCGTTCCAGGTGAGCCGCTTGCAGCATGGCGTAGGTCTTACCCACTCCTGGTGATGCTCCGAAGAATATCTTCAGCCGACCGCGAGAGCCCTGGTTCGCTTCGTGCTTCATGCGTTCCAGAAGCGCATCCGGGTCTGGCCGATGCGGCTCTACCAAGCGCCCTCCTTGTCCCCGAAGTACCAGATTAGACCAGCAAGCGCAGTCATTTGATGCCGACGATTCTCCAAAGGATTGCTGGTAACAAAGTATCCGGCGTTGGACCAGTCGCGTCGAAGCTCCCAACGCATTTGAAAGCCACTTTCCAAATCAAAGGTTGCCGTTGCTGTTGCTTCCTTCAGGTTCTGGCTCGTCCCCGTAAAGTAACCGTCACCGTCGTTCAGATAGGTGAAGCGTCCTGCCAGCTTAACTCGTGGTGAAACCCGATAGGCAGCGTAGCCGGCTCCTCCACTAACGATTCTGGGCGGTGAAAGGGGGGAGGCTCGTTCTATAGCGTAGTCGGCCTCCGCGGCGATGGTCCAGCGGTCCGTCGCCTGCCAGGTAATGTAGCTGTCCAGAAAGTGAGAGCGACCACGCGGTGACGCATACCCCGCTCCTTCGTCGACCCGTTGTTCCTGCCCATTGAAGTAGTTCAGATTAGCGGATAGGGATGACGCTGGGTGAAAGTTCAGAAGCAGTGCATGGCTCTTGAAGCTATTAAACTCCTCCGTCTGGTTCAGCCCGTTCGTCAACCAATAGCTGGCCCCCATCCAATCCGTCACCTCGTAGGCAGCCCGAACGCCGGTATGGTAGTACGGCAAGAAGTTAAACCAGTAGGATCGGGAATAGTTGATCTGGTCCTTGGTATAGTTTCCCTCAATCCCGAAGGAACTCGCCCACTTGCCGAAATCTACCCTCACTCCTTTTCCCGCCGGGGCAATGTAAGTCCCATATGCCTGGAAAAGATGACGAAAGACCTCCGGACGTGGCTCGTTGTTCCTTGATCCCCCTAGCGTTTCTGTAGCCTGACCGAAGAGCAGGTCTAGTCGTCCGCCAACACGATTTCCTTTCTTTAGGTCCGGCGCATGTTCCACCATGATTCCAGCTTGATTGATGGAGAAGCCATTGCCCGATACGTCATAGGCGCGCAGAGCGTTGATCCTGGTGAACGGCTGATTGAAGTTGTACGCGTAGTAACCATCGAGATTCACGTTGATCGTCGTACCTTGGGAAAGCGGCTTCAGAACCTCCGAGTGGGTCATTGGTGCGATCTGCACTGGCGTGACGGAGTTCGCACCTTGCGTCAGATCCACAGCCGCGTTCCCGGTGGCACTCGATACTGCGTCATGGATCACTGGTGTTGGTTCCTCTCTCTTCGCGTCATCGCGTTCAGATTCGACTGCTGCCAGCCGAGCTTCCAGCAGCGCAATTCGTTCCAGCATCATTTTCTCTGTGGGTGACAACGTTGCCTGCCCGAAAAGGACCAACGGTAATAGTAGTAAAAGAAAGATATACGTCATAGCTGGTCCAGATCCAAATTCAACAAGACAACATTCACGGCAGGTTGTCCGAGGAGGCCAAATTGTCGAGGCGAGGTGTGACGGCGCACAAGACGCTCCACCGTGCCGACATCTATGCCACGCAGGCGCGCCACTCGCGCCACCTGATACGCCGCTGCTTCCGGACTGATATGCGGATCCAAGCCACTCCCCGAGGCTGTTAGCAGATCGCTGGGAATTGGCAGCCTATTTCCAGGGTCCGCCTTCTTCAGCGTCTCCGCGCGCATATCCATAGCGGTATGCAAATCAGGGTGTCGAGGTCCGTAGTTGGAGCCGGAGGAAACCTTGGCGTTGTACTCGAAATCTGGAGTTGCGGAAGGCCGCGGCCAGAAGTACGCAGGATCACGGCGGCTTTGTCCTATCAATGCCGATCCCCATACTTTTCCATCCCGTACAATGAGACTGCCGTCAGCCTTTTGTGGGAAAACGATCTGTGCGATTCCTGTAATCACCAGTGGGTAGACTAGGCCGCATAGAACCGTCATCAGCAATAACACTCGCATCGCAATCATGAAACTATCCCCAATCCCGAAATAATCAGATCGATGAGCTTGATGCCAGCGAAGGGTAGAAGCAGACCTCCAGCTCCGTAGATCAGCAGATGTCGCTGCAGCAGTTGTCCGGCGCCTACGGGACGGTAGGGAACGCCTCGTAGCGCTAGCGGGATCAACGCGACAATGATCAATGCATTGAAGACCACAGCGGAAAGAATGGCGCTCTGCGGCGATGCCAAGCCCATCACGTTCAGTGCGTCCAGTTGCGGGTACGTTGTTGCAAACGCGGCTGGAATGATGGCGAAGTACTTCGCGACATCGTTGGCCGTTGAGAAGGTTGTGAGCGCTCCGCGCGTGATCAGCATTTGTTTGCCGATTTGCACGATCTCGAGAAGCTTCGTGGGATTGGAATCCAAATCCACCATGTTGCCGGCTTCCTTCGCGGCCTGTGTTCCCGTGTTCATCGCAACGGCGACGTCCGCCTGCGCAAGTGCTGGCGCATCGTTGGTGCCATCGCCAGTCATCGCTACCAAACGACCTTCTTCCTGCTTTTCGCGAATGAGTTGAAGCTTCCGTTCTGGCGTTGCTTCGGCCAGAAATTCATCGACGCCCGCTTCGGCGGCGATGGCCGCTGCAGTCAGCGGATTGTCGCCGGTCACCATAATCGTTTTGATGCCGCTTTGCCGCAGTTCTGCAAACCGTTCTTTGATTCCTCCTTTCACGATGTCCTTCAGATGAACGACGCCAAGCACCCGCTTTCCTTCAGAAACAACTAAAGGGGTGCCACCCTGCCGAGCCACATTGTCCACGGACGCGCGTACTTCCATGGGGAAACTTCCCCCGAGAGCGCAAACATGCGCTTCGATCGCAGTGGAAGCTCCTTTTCTTATCTGCTCTCCTCGGATATCCACCCCGCTCATACGAGTCCTGGCAGAGAATGGCACAAAGTGGGCGCCAAGCTGTTGTAGGTCACGTTCACGAATGTCGAACTTTTCCTTTGCCAGCACCACGACACTACGTCCTTCCGGCGTTTCGTCCGCTAGTGAGGCGATCTGCGCGGCATCCGCCAGTTGCCTCTCCGTCACGGTAGGCGCCGGTAGAAACTCGGTGGCCTGCCGGTTTCCCAAAGTGATGGTTCCGGTCTTATCTAGCAGAAGAATATCTACGTCCCCGGAAGCTTCCACAGCGCGGCCCGACATCGCCAAAACGTTAGCCTGCAGCATCCGGTCCATTCCCGCGATACCAATTGCGGACAGCAGCGCGCCAATCGTCGTCGGAATCAGGCAGACCAGAAGGGCAACCAGCACGGTCACGGTCACCGGGCTCCCACGACCGGCCTCGTGGACTGCAAATATCGAGAACGGTAGTAGCGTCACAGTCGCCAGCAGGAATATGATCGTGAGAGCCGCTAGCAGAATGTTCAGCGCAATCTCATTGGGGGTCTTCTGTCGCTGCGCTCCCTCCACCATATGAATCATTCGTTCCAGGAAGCTCTCACCGGCTTCTGCGGTTACACGCACAATCAGCCAGTCTGAGAGTACCTTCGTGCCTCCAGTCACGCTCGATCGGTCTCCCCCGCTCTCGCGGATAACCGGGGCGCTCTCTCCTGTGATGGCGCTTTCGTCCACCGAGGCAGCCCCTTCCATCACTTCTCCATCCATCGGAATGAATTCTCCAGCCTCGACAAGAACGACATCCCCCATGCGTAGCGAGCCGCTGGCAACCACCTGCCACTTACTGCCATAACGTGGGTTGTCCAACTTTTTGGCGTCAACTTCCCGGCGACCTTTTCGTAACGTCTCGGCTTGGGCTTTCCCTCGGCCTTCGGCTATGGCCTCGGCGAAGTTACCGAACAGGACCGTAAACCAAAGCCAAACACTGATGATTAAAATGAACCTTGCGGGAGCCTCACCGTCTCCCACTAAAGCTTGCACCCACAGTGCGCTCGTCAGAATGCTACCCACGAAGACGACAAACATCACGGGGTTCTTGGCCTGGTATTTCGGATTCAACTTCCAGAGCGCATCCTTTGCTGCCTGCTTTGCGATGTTCTTGTCAAAGAGATTTTTCTTCTTCACAGCAATGCCTCCACAATGGGCCCAAGCGCCAGGGCGGGGATAAAGGCGAGAGCTCCAACGATGACAACGGCGCCCGCTAGCAAAACGACAAACAGAGGCGTGTGGGTGGCCAATGTTCCCGGTCCGACGGGGACGGTCTTCTTTGCCGCAAGCGAGCCTGCTATGGCGATTACCGGCAAGGCTACCCAGTAGCGGCCGAGCAGCATGACTATTCCACCCATATAGTTCACCAGTGGGTTATCCACGCCATATCCGGCAAAGGCGCTTCCGTTATTTCCCCCCATGGAGGAGAAGGCATACAGAATTTCGCTGAACCCATGTGGACCGTGATTGGTGAGACCGCCGACGCCCATCGGTGTCACCACCGCGATGGCCGTGCCCGCAAGAATGGCAAACGAAGGAACCAGAATGGCTATCGAGGCCATCTTCATTTCGAAGGCCTCCACTTTCTTGCCAAGGTACTCAGGTGTCCTACCCACCATCAATCCCGCAAGAAATACGGTGATGATCGCGAACACAATCATGCCGTAGAGACCCGACCCCACTCCACCGAATACAACTTCTCCGACTTGCATCAGAAACATCGTTGGCAAACTGCCAAGCGGGGTGTAGGAATCGTGCATGGAGTTCACCGAGCCGTTTGATGCGGCAGTTGTGGCAACCGCCCATAGCGCGGAATTCGCGGATCCAATGCGAAGCTCCTTTCCCTCCATGTTTCCTTGCTCCGCGTAGGCGGTCACAAACACCAGCGGAATGAACAGCAGCAGCATCGACGCCAACACGGCCCAGCCCTGTCTGCGATCATTCACCAACTTGCCAAAGGTGTAACAAAGTGATGCCGGGATGAGCAGAATGGCCAAACACTCGACAAAGTTTGTGAAAGCAGTGGGATTTTCAAGTGGGTGCGCAGAGTTTGTGTTGAAAAAGCCACCCCCATTGGTGCCGAGCTGTTTGATCGCGATTTGGGATGCCACGGGGCCCATCGGTATGATCTGTTCGGAGCTTGCGATAGGGACGTATGAACTCAAATTCTGAATGACTCCTTCGGATACCAACAGCAAGGCCAACACCATGGAAAGGGGCATTAGGATGTAGATGACACCCCGTACGAGGTCCACCCAATAATTGCCAATCTCTTTCGCGTTTCGACCGCATATCCCACGCGCCAGCGCCACAAGCACCGCCATACCCGATGCCGCAGAGAGAAAGTTCTGTGCAGTCAGTCCCAGCATCTGGCTGAAATAGCTAAGCGTTGCCTCGCCGCCGTAGTTCTGCCAATTGGTGTTGGTGGCAAAACTGACCGCAATGTTGAACGCGGTGTCCGGGTTCACAGCTCCCATTCCTTCGGGGTTCCACGGCAGGAACGGTTGCAGACGTAGAACGACATAGACAAACAGGAATCCGATTGCGTTCGAAACGAGAAAGGCCCCGGCATACGATTTCCAGTCCATCCCTGTGGGGTTTGCAAGGCCAGACAGTCGATAGATCCAGCGTTCCGGAGCCAGTTGCCATTTGCCTGTATAGACGTTCGCCATATAGCTGCCCAATGGCTTTACAAGTACAAGCAGCACGCCCAGATAGAGCAAAATCTGCAGAATGTCGTTGGGATTCATGAGAAGATCTCCGGTTTCAGAAGCGCGACAAAGAGATAAATCAGCAATCCAGCGGCGATCGTGCCGGTTGCCAGGTAAAGGAACTCCATACCTACCGCGCCTTCCTCTGCCCGATCAGCAGTAACGATCCACCAAAGAAAAGTGCAGCAACAATGAGGCTGACAGCGTCGCCCATTTGGAAACCTCCAACTCTCGGGTCCGTGGCGGTCCCGCTACCCAAAGACTAGGAAATTGAGTGTAAAGATCTTGCAAAGAAATGGAGCTTCTGCATATGCACTTTGAAAAGAAGCAGGAAGCTGGCACAGACCGGTTCGCCCGCTAGTGGGGCTTAGGTGTGACGGCGCAAAAGGGGAAGTTCTTGTGAAACTGGCCGCCTAACAGGGGCGACGCCTTGGCGTATGCTACAACCATGAACCGTCGCACGTTTCTCTCGAACGCTACCCTTGCGGCAGCGGGTTGCTATCTGGGCTGCTCTTCGAAGCCAGTTACGGAATCAAATGGGACTCCGCGCTCAAAAAGGGAACGCCTGCTAGCCTGGCTTGACGGAGAGACTGACCCCTCCTACACCCCTGCGGCATTCTTCCTGCATTTCCCACCCGAGTATAAGAACGGAGAAGCCGCCGCCAACAAACACATGGAGTTCTTCCGCCAGACGGACATGGACTTCGTGAAAATCCAGTTCGAGCAAACCTACCAGCGTCAGCAGTTTTTACAAAAGCCAGCAGACTGGCAAAAGCTCAGCCTTCAGAAGATTGATTTCTACGAACCGCTCATGGTGACCGTGCGGGAACTTGTGAAGACCGCTAAACCCGATGCTCTGGTGCTGATGACCCTATATTCGCCCTTCATGTGTGCTGGCCACTGTGCCACCTCGCCCCTGCTCATCAAACACTTGGAAGAAGACCCGGAAGCGGTGAAGAAGGGCCTGGAGATTCTGACCGAAAGCCAAATGATCTTTGTGCGTGCCTGCATCGACGCCGGTATTGATGGATTCTATATGTCCACCCAGGGTTCAGAGGCCAACCGCTTTTCTAAACCCGATATCTTCCAGAAGTATGTGAAGCCCTACGACCTCGTCGCGATGAAGGAAGCGCAGTCGAAACTGCCCTTCAATATTCTGCATGTATGTGACTACGTGGCGCCCTATGCCAACTTCGATGCTGTAAAGGACTATCCCGGTCATGTTGTGAATTGCAATCCGCAGCTAACGGAAAGTACCCTCACATGGAAGCAGATTCACGATTTCTTTGGACGCCCCTGTATGGGGGGATTGGACCGACACGGCATCTTGGCGAGCGGTCCCATGCCTGACCTGGAAAAGGAAATCCGATCCGCCATTAGCGCTGCTCCCAAACAGTTCATCCTCGGCGCCGATTGCACCGTGTCGAGTGACATCGATTGGTCCCGTCTGCGGGACGCCATTGCCGTGGCTCATCGAACCGGAACACAGCAGCGGGCGGCTTAGTTCTACTGCAATAGGTTCCGACACCGCGCCGGGCATGGCAGCTTGCACGGCCGCCTCGTCTTGTCTCGACGGAACGAAGCCGTCCACTTACGTCTCCCTCCAAGCAAATCGTAGCCAGAGAACTCTAAGTTATTTGTAAAAACGAAAAGAAAGTGCGCCACTTTTTCCAAACTTAGCGCATTGCTCATTGATGGCGATTGGCCGTCTCGAAGCCCCGCACAAAATCGCATTCGCGTGTCTGTACAAGCGAAAAGAGCTGCTGGTTAGCGCTCTCTCGACCGAGGTTGAGGTGCGTCCTGTCTTCGAAATCGATCACGCAAGGACTTACTCCATGGAACTGATTGTGCCAGTGCCGTACATCCAGCAACCCGACCAACGCACGTGCTGGAACGCTTGCTACAAGATGATGCTGCGCTTCAAAGGGCTAGACGAGTCTGCAGCGGACTCCTTACCCAACGACGCCCAAATGCGTACCCGCGGCATCATGGACGACGAATTCTCCGCCTGTCGCGACAAACTGAAACTTACTTCCTCCATCTACCAAGGCTTCAAGACACCGCAGCAGTTGAAAGAGAAGCTGGAGTATTATGGCCCCATCTGGGCTTCTGGTTTCTGGGCAGACGGTCACAAACACATAGTCGTCATTCGCGGCATCCGTATTTCTTGGTATTCGTCCGAAAGCGACATTTCAAACTGGCAGGTCTACGTCAATGACCCCTTCCGCAAGTTGGCCGGCGCTGAGGCCAAACCGTCGTGGTGGTCGTTCTCGCGCTTTGCCTATAAATTGAACGAAGTGCCATTTTCTTGTCAGCATTGGATGTAGATCTTTCTTAAATGACAAAAAACGCCAGCAGAAACGTAATTTCTGCTGGCGATTGATCATCGGGATGACAACTTTTACGGTGTACTTCTCTTTTCTAGCTCCCAAGAGCCCGCGGAGCAGGGCACTACCACCAGGCCCTCCCTGTCAGACCTGACTTCAGATCCACCAGACGTCACACTCCCGCTCGGTGTCTTACGAAATGCGTACACCGTCTCCGGTTGTAGATCCAATACCCAACACGTCGAGCCTCCAGATACCTGGAAACTGGTTTCATTCAGACGTTCACCACTAGCCGAAAACACCATCGAAGTGTCACCCACCCTGGCAGCGACAACATTGTCAGCGGACGCTAGCAACTCTGTCTCTGGAACTGCCTTGTTCTCGGGCACGCGCGGAGTCAACACCTGCAGGAATCGATGAGACTTTCGATCCGTTCCATCCGCGTCTTCCACTTCCACCCGCCACAAACCCCTTGGTTTCGCTCCGCTTAGCGCCTTTCCCGGATCCGTATTCAGATTTACTCCCGGAGCCGCCTCCCCGACAGGCTCCACGTACGCATAGTGATTGGCCCCGCCAATCTTGCGTGTCCGTGGACTCTTCGGCAAAAGAATGCTCTGCGTAAGCGCTGAGCCTTCTCCTGGAATACGGAGCGTCCGCTCACGGGTTTCCAAAATGCCATCGTCCGGGCTATTGCCGCCAATCTGCGTCTCACTGGCCGACTCCGGTTTCGCGATGCTGTGGAGCAACACCTTCGCCCGATACGCCGGATTCGTGGTCTCCACCCGGTCAAACACGACGAAGGCTCCCTCTTTCCGCAGATAGGCAAACTGCCTTGTAACGAGGGATACTTTCGGTGCTCGCTCTGCCTCCGAGAAGCGCGTCGAGTTATACGCTGCGGTCAGGTCCGCTACAATGTAGTCGCCCGTACCTGGCACGCTTCGAAATGCCGTAATCGTTGCCCGTTCCATTGCGCCAGATGCCCGCTGTCGTTCATAGTGCGCTAGGCTGCGCATGCTCGATCCCGTTGGGCTAATCACCCGCTGTCCACCAGAAAGCGCCACCCAGTTCTTTTCAGGTTGCCGTTCCAGCGCAATAGCGGTTTCATTCGGAGCAGCAATCAGCAAACTATTCGAAGACACCGTTTGAATCGCATACCCCAACCGATACGCGCCGGTGTAATGCGACCCATCGTAAGCGCCAGTCAGCGGAGCCAACAGACCTCTCAGTTGGATGCTGAAGTGGCCCACATCATAATGATCGTGGTGCGCCAGAAAATCGCCCGCCTTGAACGAAGCAAACACCTCGTCTTTGTCTCCCCACGCCCCACGCAAAAAAGCGGTGCCCATGGAATCTCGTCCGAACAGCTTCGCCTGTGGCAGGTTCGCGCGCATCCATAGTTCCGGCTTTTTGGGGTCGAAGTCCTTAGTGGGCCGGATACTTGGGTCATAGGCTAGGGCAGTCCACCAATGCACTGGCCGTCGTCCATAAGGGCTCGGGGACTTCACCCGGAAGTAATCCGCTCCGGCCGCCAGACCGGCGTCCCGCGAGAGTTTTGCGAAGTAATCCACGCTTGCTTCCCAATAGCCGGTCTCACCCAGTCGCAGCGAGCCCTGGGAATCGCCCAAAGGCTCAAAGATCCCATTCGGGCCATACTGGTAGACACTCCACAGCCCGATGTCTCGCATCAGTCGACGTAGGTCCATCCCCGCGATCTCACTGGTTCCGGTAGCGGTTAAATAACAGTCGGCGGCCAGCGCGAAGGGAAGAGCACGGTTATAGATCCAGTAGCTCGGCCCCTCTGGCCACCCTTCGCTATAGGCCAACGCCTTCAACGCTTCCACATAGTGGGCAGTAGCTCGTTCCAACTCCTTGTCATATCCGGAACCATCTGCTACAGCCAGAGCCGCGACCATCGCTCCGTTGGTCGCCTGGGTGCGTCCATGCCACAAAGACATGCCACCGTCATCCAGTTGATCCAATTCACTCCGTAGACGTTCTACAATGCGATCCCGCACTTCGGTCCGTATGGCAGTGGGTAACGCCGTATGCCCTCGCAACCAGTCCCAGGCCAGTGCGAAGGACCAGACGTTCGAATACGCGCCAGACCCGCTTTCCGTAATTGGCTCCCTACGCAACGCCGCCACGGCTGCTGTCGCGTATTGCCCTTTCTCCGTCACTATCCAGCAACTCGCAAGCGCTGCCGGATTTTTACTTGTCTCGCAATCTTCCAGTGCGAGTGCAAAGGTGCTCCGAAAAAAATCGTCTTCTCGATAGAGTTTTCGTACCTCTTCAAAGCTTCGGCCGAGTCCGGCTTGGTCAGCCGCACGAAAAACCAGCCGAGGCTGCGCATGGGCGATTCCCAACATGGCGCAGCTGATCAGCACTAACCATCGCAGCATCCATCCCCCTATTATTCGGTTGAATCAGTTGTCAGAAAACGGCTCGTGATCCGAAGACAGCGGTTCTGCCTCCTTCTGCGCTTCCGTCTTTAAAACCTCTTGTGCACCGGATGCACGACGATACTCTACCTGATGCCGTGGAGCCTGATAGTCATGCGGCAGATAACTGGTAGGCGTTGTCGTTTGGTTCCCGTCGCGGTGGGCATGATATCGCGGAGACATAATCTCCACCCCTGCCTCGTTGAATGCATCCTGAATATTTGCGTGAATCTCAGAGTAGATTGAAGCAATCCGTCGTGTTTGATTGGTATAGACATTCAACTCATAGGCAACAGAAAAATCGTCAAGGCTTGTCTGCAAAACAAAGGGTCTCGGATTCCCAAGCACATTGCGCGTTCGTCGCGCAGCGTCCAGCAGCAATTCATGAACCTGTCTCCAGGGGACGTCATAGCCGATGGTTACAGTAGTATTCAGAATCAGCCCCATCTGCTGGGACATCGCGCTGTAGTTTACGATCTGGCTGGAAATCAGCACGGAGTTTGGAACGGAGACATCCACATTCTTGATCGTCCGCAGCCGCGTCACCAGCATCGTGCGTTCCACCACATCCCCTGTCGTCTCTCCAATCCGCACGCGGTCTCCTATCACGAAGGCTCGGGTGTACGTCAAAATGACTCCGCTCACCACGTTGGCTACTACGCCAGTTGAGCCAAGTGAGAACAGCAAACCAAAGAAGATGCTGATTCCCTTAAACGCTTCACTATCGGAACCCGGGATGTAGGGATATGCGACAACCAGGGCGAACGCGATCAGCATCACCCGAACAATTTTGTAGGTCGGCATCGCCCAGTCCGGGAAGAACCCGGGCAGTTCAATATTGCCCTTTTCCACTTCATGGAAAAGGAAGCGCGATAGCCTGATTGAGTAGTAGGCAATCACGCTGATCACTACGACGAAGAACAGATTGGGTATCTCCGCCACGAACATTTCCCACAGAACACGCAACGGCGTCAGCGTGTAGCCAATGAACTGGTTGGAAAGCTCCCGAGTGTAGGGAAAGAATCGAAAAACAATCGGCAGGTAGATGTACAGAGCAACCAGCAGCAAAAAAATCCACAGAGCGCGGGCAAGAAAAACCAGGGCGCGGGCCAGTCGCCAGTCATTCACTAGCACCGTCCGCTGAAAGCGGATGTCATGGATGTGCTTGCCCCGTTGCCGCACAATCCCCACGATGACGGAACGAAGCAAACGGCGGGTCCCCACAAAGAAAACCACCAGCACCAGCGTAGAGAAGATGGCCATTGCTGTCCCTCGTAACAAGGGTTGCCACGCAAACTCCTGGTGTTTCTCATTCAGCACGGCGTTGAGCTGTATGACCAAAGCCGCCACAAACGCTACTCGCGTCTGACCAACTGCCTTCGCATCTCGCTCCGTCACGGTCATGATGCCGTAGTCACCAGAGTGGAGGTATGTTATGCCCTCCGACTCTTCAGCGGTGACGGGGGGGAGCTCCGGATTGTCCAGCTTGACGATCCGTTCCAGCCTTGCCGAAATAGCTGCCGCGCGTTCTTCGGCACTGTAGGCGCCTAGCGGTTCGTAGAGGCGAAACAGCTCTTTGCCCAGCAGAACGACCGGGGATCCAGACTGTTGTGATTGCTGACCCTCCGCAGCGGCTCTTGCCGCCTCTGCGTCGGTTCCCGTCGGCCTCTCATCCGCAGACTGCGCGGAAAGCTTCCAAGACCCCAACGACGCCAGAATGCAGATCACCGCTGCGCACGACGCGACAGTCCGTAATAGGGCTTCCCATCGTAGAGGACATCTTTTCCGGCTGTGCATCATAGTGTGTAATCAATATCTTAGTCTGCATGCTCACTGTTGGGTCGGCTCCACTGCCGCCATTTGGCCTCGATGGTCCTTATCGTCTGATATAACAGTCGTTTCCCGTCTTCATTGTTTCGTCAGTTATAAGTTTCGCTAATCGTAGAAATCTGAGACAGATTCCCGCCAATGTGCCATTCTCATCATAGTTTCCAGTCCAATTTCAATTCTCTTCGGACCTGAGCCCGCGCGTCGGTATTGCGACGGTTTGCGGTGTGTCTCTGCCGATTCTGTGGGAGGATCCACGATGAGTCTGTTCAGTCGTAAACCCAAAGTCAGCGCGCCGCAGGTACAGCAAGTGACCGTCGGCAACCAACCATTCTCCGCTTACCCTGCCGTGGTCGTACAGCCGGGAGCCGCCTTGCCCAATGGCAGCAACGCACAGGAAACGATCTTGAGGCACCTCGCCGAAATCGCCACTTTTCCACCGGGGCAGCAACTCCTGCAAGGCATTCAAATGTCCGGCAAGCAAGTCGGCATCAAGTACATGGGACCTGGCAACAACCAGGCTGCCGGTGCCGCCCGTGCTTACTATGTCCTTCGCATGAATCATGACGCCCAGAATCGAGTCGCCTTTTCCACCGAACTGGGGCAAACCATCCACCGGATGACCGTGGGTGGTCGGGATATGAACTGGCTGGGAAATCAGCTGTACCAGGTAACCATTCCCACGTGGGCCGGAGCCCTAATGGCCAGCCCCTTTCGTAATCTTCCCGTCACCTATTTCCCAGCCATTGGCGGAACCCGCCCCGCTCCGCACAATCCGGCCCAGCGGATCGTGAACCTCGTCAATCAATACGTCGCCAACGCCGCATTTCCGGGTCTGGACGAGATGGATGCTCTCGCTCTGGTTTTGGAGCCCTGGATGCAGGCCGGCCCAGGTGTCGCCAGCCGCATCAACTACGATCCTCACAAAACCGTCGTCAACGGACTGACCCGCCCCCCCCAGTGTGGCCTTTACCATGAACTGGTTCACGCCTACTACAATGCCATTGGAAAGCAGTTGGGCCGTGAAGACAGTCTCAACGAGGGCAACGGCGGACGCCTCTTTGAAGCGATGGCCGTAGGCATGGGTCCCTTTGCCGCACGCCCCATTTCGGAGAACCAGTTCCGCCAGGCCCTGGGCGTGCCGCTTCGCAACACCTACCCCTAGTCGGAACAAATAGTCGCCAGTCACAACAATTCTTAGCTCTCTAAAGAGCAGGCTGCCGCCGTGCGGATCGGTGGCCTGCTCTTTATTGCCAGACTTTCGTCCTGGAACGCAAAGAATTCTCCAAACAAAGAGACAGCTGCAGACGCGCGATATCACTCGCCCTCCACGAGTCGCTAGCGCACTCCCTCAAGCCTTTTCCGAACCCTTCTGGATACGCTTGCTATCCTGTTAGAGGCTTACGCAACCAATTCACCATGGCTCTTCGCTTCTTCAACACCCTCACCCAGCAGTCTGAGGAATTTCAACCGCTCGAACCTCCTTTGGTGCGCATGTACACCTGTGGACCCACGGTCTACCACTACGTGCACATTGGCAATTTCCGCACCTTCAGTTTCCAGGACATCCTCCGGCGCTGGCTGCGGTATCGCGGCTACCAGTTGCTCCACGTCATGAATATCACCGACGTGGAAGACAAGATCATCCGGAACGCGATGGCGCGGAACCTCTCCATTGCGGAGTACACCGCCGAGTACGAAAAGGCCTTTCTGGACGATTCCGCGCTGCTGCGCCTGGAACGCCCGGAACGTGTTGTGCGCGCTACGGAACATATTCAGGAAATGGTCGACGCCGTGAAGTCACTGGCCGATGGTGGCCATACCTATCAGAGTGACGGCTCCACCTATTTCCGCATTGCTAGCTTCCCCGAATACGGTCGGCTTTCTCGCCTGCACTTCGATGGCATGCAGGCAGGCGCCCGCGTGGACGTCGATGAATACGAAAAGGACGATGCTCGCGATTTCGTGCTTTGGAAGGGGCGCAAAGAGGGCGAACCCTACTGGGAATCCCCCTTTGGCCAGGGTCGCCCGGGCTGGCACATTGAATGCTCCGCCATGGCGAACAAATACCTCGGGTCTACCCTGGATATCCACACCGGGGGCATCGATCTCACCTTCCCGCATCACGAAAACGAGATTGCCCAGGCCGAGTGCGTCAACCACAAGCCTTTCTCCCGCTTCTGGCTCCACGCCGAACACCTCATCGTCGAAGGCCAGAAGATGTCCAAATCTCTGGGCAACTTCTTCACGCTACGCGATATCTTCGAACGCGGCTTCAGCCCGGAAGCCATCCGATATCGTCTGGTCGCGGTTCCTTACCGCAATAAACTCAACTTCACCTTCGCGGATCTGGAAGCAGCGGAAACCGCCATCGAGCGCCTCCGCAACTTCGAACTTCGCTTGAAAACCACCAAGTTTTCCGAAGGCCAATCAGCGGAAATCAGTGACCGCGCGCGCCGCGCCCTCGCCGATTTCGAAAACCACATGGACGACGACCTTAACACCGCCGCCGCTCTTGGGGTTATCTTTGAATATGTCCGTGTGGCCAACGCCGCTATGGACGCCGGGTCCTTCTTCTCCGCGAACGTGGAGGAGGCATTGGACCTGTTACAGCGCTTCGACCAGATCTTCGATATCCTCAAGCCAACGCGCAAAGATTCCGATCTCAGCGACGAAGAGGTGGACGCACTCATCGCCGAACGCCAGCAGGCCCGGCAGTCGCGTAACTTCAAGCGTTCTGACGAGATCCGTGATGAATTGGCAGCCAAAGGGGTCATCCTCGAAGATACCCGCGATGGCGTGCGCTGGAAACGCAAGTAACGTCTGGCCTTCCAATTTCTTGCCCTTGTGTCTCTACGTTCCTTGCTGGAACTCGCACTAGAACTGTAACTGCCGGTTGGGTATCTGTTCCACGCCCTCCGGCCTTATCGATACCATAGGAACTACATCAGTTTGGAGAACGATCGTTTGGCTACTCAATCTGCAAACCACCACGAATCGCTCATTCCTGGAGATCACATATTGTCCACGGAGCACTTGCTCCGCTACGTAAACCTGAAGCTGGCGTCTATCGGCCAGCCAACGGCCGATGGCGTTGTGGATAGCTCGTTCCAGGAGATCGCTGAGCCCCTGTTGCGTAACCACCACGAAAAGAATCTCCTGCTCGGGAGTCTGCTCTGTCCGGTTGATCGCCGCATTCAGTCTTTCCTGGACGCCTACTTCGCGGATGTCACCTCCACCGGGGTTCCTCGTCTTCCGAGTGCTACCTTTGTTCTCGATCGTCCTGGTCTGGCCCGTGTTCTTTCGTTGCCCGCTGCGGGTGACACCTTCACTTCGCCTTATTTGTCCAGCTACCGATTGCCCCAGGGCATCCTGCACAATCCCAGGTCAGATCGCCGCACCACCAAAGGCATCTTCCACATCGTGGAGGGCGGCCTGCCTGTTTCCGCGGACAAGATCGAAGTCCCGAAGGTGGCCTTCGTCCGGCTGATGGAAAAGGCCCTGCGCCCCCCCACTTCCGTCCAGGAACTCCCTTTTACCTCTGAACAGAAGAACCACGCGTCCACTTTTGTCTCTCTGCTGCTGCGTCCCCTGGTCTGCCCGGCAACCGCCACCGATCCTGAAAAGACCATGGAAATTCGCTTCTTCGCGCCGGGCAGCCTGGTCAGCAACCTCGACTTTGTGGAAGGCATCTTCGGCAATGGCGGAGACCCCTTCCTGCCGGAAAACGACGCCGCGCTAGACGCTGCCGGATTCACCGGCCACACCGGCTGTGTCATTCTCGCCCCGCATTTGCCCGGCCTCACCAAGAAGGAACTAGGCCTGCCGCGTTGGGAAGATGCTACCGAACGCCAGCGTCGCGACGGCATGTGCTGGAAAGAAGAAGACGAAATCTACAATGATGGCGGCGCCTTCAAGATCACCTGCCGGGATGAACGCGGCGTCATGGTCACCATCATCGCGGACAACTACTACGGCTATTGCAAGAAGGAAGTGAAGACCCAGATCAGCTTTGCCGCGAACCTCTATGGCAACTGCGAAGAGGAACACGCCGGTGGCGCTCTGGCATTCCCGTCCTACGTGTTGGGTTATGAAATGATTGCCGGTAGCAAAGCGGGCAGCACGGTTCTTCTGAAAGACGCGTCTTTCGATGAATCCATTGGCCTGCTTGGCAGCAATGTCGAGTTGCAACCGGAAGGCCACGCCATCGACACTTGCTTCCCCAGCATCTACTATCTTCCCTACGGAGCGGAATTCAGCGTCCGCGATGGTTCGGTTAAATGGCAGAACAACGGGGAGACGCACTCCCTTCCGCTGAAGCCGGAATCCGAATACGTGCTCCCTGCCGGCTATCGCGTCCGGCTGGAAAAACAACCCGGCGGCACCCGCTGGCGTCTCATCGGCACCCGTCCTGATGGCACTGTCTGCCACAAACCCTGCACCGTCTCGGGCGGCGGCAAAAGTGAGATTTCGAAGTCCATTACCGGAGCCATCGTTAAGGGCCCTGTCTTTGTCAGAGACTTCCCCCGCGACAGCGAACGCGTCGCCGAAATCTTGAAGATGGATACCGCCTCCATCTACAAAGTCACGCCCAGCGGCGATCGCGCGCGTCGCCCTCTGCTCAGCCCCGAACGTTCCCTCGGGTCGGTCATCAAAATCCTTACGCCTTCACCGGATTACAAAGACGAGTACAACCAGTGGTTGAAGGAACTGCCTCAAACCATCCGGCAGTATGTCTGTCTCGTCAAACGTTACTATCGCCCGGAATGGGGAGACGATTGGCGCACCCACTTCACCGTCGATCAGGTGAACGGATACCTTGGTCACGAATTGAAATATGAGAACGTCAAGCTCGTGGGCAACTACCTCCGCGTTGGGTTCGAGCCCGACGGTGCTTGGCGTGTCTATAAACTGCGGCCCGACTTCAATCCGGCAGCCAAAGTGCAGTTGGAAGACGACATCACCGCTTCCATTACCGTGCCTGCGGATACGCTGAACGACCTGGACCCCCGTTGTACGGCTCCCAGCGTGAAACTTGTCGAGAACTGCGAAGCCCTGCTCTTCCAGCGTCCCGACGACGCCATCCATCGAGGAACTGACATCCAGGCCGAAGCCGATATCTCTTCGCCGGGTACTCTGCTTTCTAACTTTGAGCCTCTCGACGTCACGCAGGCCCGCGCCATCGTTAACCACGTGCTCGATTTCGATAGCTTCTCCGAACCAATGAAGAAGCTCATCGGGGATTTTGCCGAAGATCCCTCCACCAAGTGGTTGGTCTCCTCGGCTCACCCGCGTTTGGTCGACGGTGTTCCCACCAAAAACCCGCGCTACCTGCAGAAGCGTCCTGACGTGGTGAACGCCCGCGATACCTATCTCGCTGAAGTCTCCATGCGGCTCTATCGCAGCATTCCGGTTAGCCGTCCCCTCTACTTCCCCGTTTCGGCCGTGCTGGCTGGCCGTCGTGGCAACCCGCCGGATCGCAAGGCTGGTATTCCCCCGCTGGCCGTCTACAATCCGGTCCACTACCAGGAACTCCCGGAACTCTTCATGGATTTCATTGCTAGCCTTACCGGCAAGAGTCCATCCACCACGGGCTTCGGCAGCGAAGGTGCGCTCACCAAGGGGCCCTTTAACGCACTACCGCAGGTCATCGACGTCAACAACGCAATGGTGGCGTTCATTCTTAATGAACACGCGGGATTCACCACAGCGGCCGGTTATATGGGGCCGAAGTATCGTTGTGACCACGACATCAGTATGCTCGTTCCCGAAGTCTGGTGTCGTATGTCCGCAGACGAGCGAGATCCGGCCTTCCTCATCGATGGTGGTTATCTCGAACCGGTGAAGGACTTCGACCATGAAGGGAAGAAGGTGCTGGCCAGCCGTCTCGGCTACCGCATCACGCATCTTTTTGCGGATCGGTTTCTTGGCCGCATGTTCGAAACGCCGAACGCCGTCTTTACCGATGAAATCCTCCGCCCGGAACTCCAGGACGAAGAGATGTTCATCAGCGGTGTCAACGCCGTTGTGGAAACCCAGGCTCGTGTAGCGCAGTTGTACTTTGAAGATGGCAGCGTCGAAGCGGCGTGCCCGCCCGTCAAGGCTTTGCTTCACATCATGGCGCATGGCCACTACAACGGAAAAACTGCGGATTCACCGGAGATTCGTGCTCTGTTCACGCGCGAAAACCTGATTGCCAGCGACTGGTATGCCGAACGCCTGCGCACCAAACAGCAACGCGAAATTGCTCTTTGGACCCGTCACGTCGCAGCGCTCGAAGCCTTCCAGGCCCAGAAAATCAGCCGTGGTGACGACGATAAGTTCAGCGCGGACGGTCGTCTAGCCGATGCGCGCGCAAACCTGGAACGGGTCAAAACTCCAGAGTATTTGGAGTCCCTGAAGGGCATGATCGGCGCGGATCCGCTTCTTGGTCGCCTTCCTGTCTCTTAGTCCCCGTCCATAGCAGCGTAGCGGGTGCAGCATCAGCGCCCGCTACGCTGCGATACACTGGATGCCGGAATCACTTCGGCCAGCCATGTTCAGGACTGCAGTTACCCTCTCCATTTCCCTTTGTCTGCTGGTTGGCCACTTGGCTAGTCAGCCGGCAAGACCCGCCGTTCGGGCCACCCATGTCATCGTCATCGGTTTTGACGGTCTCAGTCCTCGCGGCATCAAAGATTCCAAAACGCCTAGCTTCGATCACCTCATCAAAAACGGCGCATCCACGATGTCCGCCCGTGCCGTCTTTCCGACCTCCAGCAGTTCCAACTGGGCTTCCATGATCATGGGAGTTGGCCCCGAACAGCACGGCATCACCTCAAACGATTGGCAGCCAGATAAATACGCCATAGCCCCCGTGGTGCCTGGCCCTGCTGGCTTCAGCGAAACGCTCTTCAGCGTGTATCGCCGACTGCGTCCCGAGGCCAACATTGCCATCTTTCACGATTGGAAAGACTTTGGCCGTCTTGTGGAGCCCGGAGTCCCCACCGTCATCTCGAACGAAAAAGGCCCCCGCGCGACCATGAAGCGCGCCATTGAATATTTTCAAAAACAAAAACCGGCTCTTATGTTTGTGCACCTGGACCATATCGACCATGCTGGCCACAAATCAGGCTGGAACTCGCCGGCCTACAAACAGGCAGTCGAACTGGGCGATACTCTTACCGGCGAGCTGGTGAAGGCTGTGGAAGACGCCGGCGTCTTCGACCGCACCGTCTTCCTGCTCACTGCCGACCACGGTGGCGTCGGCACCCGCCACGGCGGAGAGACGATGGAAGAACTGCTCATCCCCTGGATCATTTCCGGCCCGGGCATTCGTAAAGGCTTCCATATCCTGAGGCCCGTCAATACCTATGACACCGCCTGCACCGTGCTCTCCCTTCTGGGCGCCGGTCGTCCGGAATACTGGATTTGCCGTCCGGTCCGCGAAGTCTTTGCCGATTGACCAAAGCGTCGTGATCCCCCAAATCTGGCTTCGTTTCGTAAAACGGGCCGTCCCTCACTCGGGCGGTTTCCCTTTGGGACGTCACGCTACCACCTCTTAACCGTCCCGCTACCAGTCCGGTGTTACCGCCAAGAATCTCAGGTTCTGCCACTTGGCTTCGTTTCGTAAAATCGAGGTCAATTCCCGGCTTCTTGGCTGCACTTCCGTCGGGAGTGTGATAACCCAGTGGTAGCCTCTCGGCAGAGTTGAGTCCGAAGCGATAGCGTCAGACTACTTGGCAATCACCGCAGGCAGAATGGCAAAAGGAGTCCTCACTATGACCTTCCGATACGAACGCAGATACACCGGTCCCGTGCAGGCCGTAATCTTCGATTGGGCCGGGACCACCGTCGACTTGGGGTGCCAGGCCACCGTGGAGATCTTCCAGCAACTCTTTGAGGAAGAGGGCATCATGGTCACCAATGAGGAAATTCGCAGGCATATGGGCGCCCACAAGCGGGACCATATCGCCACCATGCTGGCCATCGAAAGCATCGACCAACAGTGGCGCAAGCTGCACGGAAGTCCGGCTCGCCTGGAAGACGTGGAACGCCTGTACATCGCCTCCATTCCTTTGCAGGAAGCCATCGTTCTGGAGCATGGCAAGCTGATTCCTGGCGTCCTCGATACGATGGAGATGCTCGCTGGACGAGACATCTTGGTCGGCAGTTGCACCGGCTATCCGCGCCGCGTCATGGAAGGTTTAATCGCGCTGGCGGCTGACCAGGGATATCATCCCGAAAGTGTGGTCTGCGCCGATGAAGTCCCCGAAGCTCGGCCTGCGCCCTGGATGGCGCTCACCTCCGCCATGCATATGGACGCGTACCCGGTTCAAAGCTGCGTGAAGATCGGCGACGCCGTCTGCGACATCGAGGAAGGGCTGAACGCCGGCATGTGGACCATCGGCCTGGCCCTCACTGGTAACGAGGTCGGCCTCACGGAAGCGCAGCTCGACCAGCTTGAGGAAGACCAGTTGGATACATTACTGCTCCGCGCCAATCGTAAACTATCGCAAGCCGGAGCCCACTACGTTCTCGACAGCCTGGATGGTCTCGACCTGGTGCTGGATGAAATCGAGGGCCGCATGGAAGCGGGCGAACGCCCCTAAGGCGCCCCTACGAGGCTGGCTCTTCTCGTTCCGGCGCTATCGCACTAGCCGTGGATGCGCCGGAATGTTGCCCACCAATGGCCGCACGTATTCCAGGAATGGTTCTGTTACGTTGTTGCCGCTGGGGGAAATCCATTCCTTGGGCACGGTGTTCTCCGCGATCGCGACTTCAGGGAAGGGAACTCGTCCATACCGTAGCGTCGGCTCTTCCGCCGTAATCGGCAGAATCGTCACCATGTGCCCGGAATGTCCGGCTACCGCGTCACGAACCGCAGTCGCTCCGCAGCCGAAAGCGGCGTCCTGGTCCAACTGCGGCACGTCCAACGAACACGAACGTCCCAGAAGGCCCGGCTTTTCACTGCGCGCACGCACGCCCAGCCGTTTTGTCAGCAGAGCAGCCACCTGATGCCCCAGATTGGAGGCCAGCCGGTCGCGCGAACCCTTGGCGGAATGCGCATCTGCCCCAAAGGCTTCGCCTTCCAGATTCAGTTGACCCTCACATACACTCACCACGCAGCGCCCCAGCCGCCGATACACGGCCTCCACATCTGCACACAGCTGTTCTTCGCTGATTCTGTGCTCCGGCAGATAAACCAGGTGCGGCGCATCATCGGGATGTTGCCGAGCCAAGGCTGTAGCGCCAACAACCCATCCCGCGTTGCGCCCGATGATCTCCGTCACGTTGATGGGGGTCGGTAGAGAACGGTTGTCTTCGCCGATGTCCCGCACGGCCTGCGCATAGAACCGAGCTGCCGAAAGGTAACCGGGGCTGAAATGCGTGAAACCCAGGTCATTGTCCACGGTCTTCGGAATCCCCACCGCATACAGCTCATAGCCGACGGCTGCCGCTGCCTGCGAGATGCGCATGCCCGTATCCTGGCTGCCGTTACCGCCCGTCATAAAGACATAGCGGATCTCATTCTTTGCGATGACCTTCTGCAGATCTTCGTAGTGCCCCGGCTCCATATGCTTGCGAGAGGAGCCAATGGCGGAGCCCGGCGAGTGCAATAGCCCCGCAATCACGGCTTCGGGCTGCGCCAGCAGGTCCCAAAAATCTTCCGTCAGGGCGCCAGCCACCCCGAAGCGCGCTCCCCATAGCTTGCCGATGGCGGGCTGCTGCTGCGCCTCCCGAATCGTGCCAGCCAGGCTCGCGTTCAGAACCGGGGTGGGGCCTCCCCCGTGAATCACCAGGGCGTTTCCAGAGCTTTGTTTGGACATCACTACGTACTCATCATCGCGGCCTCTCTTCCGAAATAACAAGAGCCTCCACGTCAAATCTGGACTGTCTCCGCCAACTGCGTGGCGCGGGCGCACCCGATAACGCGACAATGGAAGGGCTGGTAACGATGTCTGAGCACTATCCCTCTACTGCCCCCGAACTCCTTGAGTTCCTGGCCGCCAAGGCCACCAAAGCCGGAATTATTGACGAAAGCGAAACCCTGTTACGTCATGCAGCCTTTAGTTCGCACAACGCCAAAGGCAATCCGGCTATTCCGGAAGAGACGCTAGCCACCGAGGAAAGCCGTGTGGATGCGGGCTACGGCCATACTCTGCGTGAAATCACGCAGCAGCCACTCACTTGGGCGGATACGGCTCTGCGCGCCTCAGCCTTTGCGGCGGATGTCTTCCGCAGCCAGTTGGAGCAGGGAGCTTTTCGTTCCATTGCCATCACCGGTTCCGGTAGCAGCCACTATGTGGCGGAACTGGCTGCCCCGGCTATCGAAGCAGAACTCGGCATTCCCGTGCGCGCTATCCCTTCGGGCGACATCCTGGCCTATGGCGAGGGCGTCCTTCCGAAACCCGGCCCGGTTCTGCTGATTTCTCTAGCCCGTTCCGGCAACAGCCCGGAAAGCGTGGCCGCGGTTCGTGTCGTGATGAAAGAGCAGCCGGATAGCCGCTTTCTGAACGTCACCTGCAACGCCAAAGGCCAACTCGCCACCGAATATCCAGAAGACCCGCGTGTGCAGAACCTACTTCTGCACCCAGCCACACACGATCACAGTCTGGTGATGACTTCCAGCTTTAGCAGCATGGCGTTGGCACTCATTGCGCTGGCCTGCGCCCGCAATCCCGACGGCTTCCGGCAGCAAGCCGCCCAACTTTGCACCGTTGCCCGGGAAATGATGCCGTCTGCTGCCACCACACTTTCCCGGTTGCCCTACGAACGTTTTCAACGTGCGCTCTTTCTCGGTGGAGGCTGCCAATTCGGGGCATCCCGTGAAGCAGCTCTGAAGTTGACGGAAATGACTGCTGGCCGCATCGTCTCGATGCCCGAAACCTTCCTCGGCTTACGTCACGGACCCATGGCGGCTGTTTCCGCGGATACCCTGGTCGTGGCCATGTTGCCGCCGGATGAGCGCCCCCGTCGCTATGCCTTGGACCTTCTGCAGGAACTTCGCCTGAAAGAACTAGGTAAGGTTACGGTGATTCCCGAAGAGCTTTTCGGCATCAGCGTGTCGGACGAAAAGGCGCCCCCGATTACACAAGCTCTGCCAGAGGCCTTCCAGGCTCTGCTTGGCGTGCTCACCGGTCAATGGACAGGCTTCTTCGCTTGTCTCCACCATGGTTTGCGCCCCGACGCACCAGCCGAGACCGGAGTCATCACTCGCGTGGTTCCGCCATTCCCGCTCTATCACTAATCGCCGCAAAGGACGTGGCGAGGCCCCTTTTCCGGGCAGCAGGATCAAGATGTATCCTGCTGTCCGGTCGTCCATCCGTATCGGGGTCGGTGCGCCTTCAAAACAAGATGTTCCGGCAATGTAACCACGCCGTCATCGGCCCAGATTGGGCGGACTGCTACACTGAACGCAGATCTCCCCCTTTACGCATGAGTTCCACCACACAGGTCGTTGCCGTTCCGACGGAAGAGAGCGGTACTCCTCGTATCACCCCCGTGGAAACCATCCATGTGGGTAATCCGATTGTGGGCAAGGCAGAAGGTGCCAAGTTCGGCGCCCTCACCTTTCTGCTGCTCTGCATCGGTCACTTCGCCATCGATCTGTCTTCCAGCGCCTTGGGCGGCCTCCAACCCGTCCTCCGAGATACCTTCGGAATCACGCTGACGCAGGCTGGCATCCTTGGCGGCATCTTCGTTTTCTCATCAAGTTTGCTGCAGCCTTTGTATGGTTGGCTGGCTGATCGCTATGAGACCCGCATGTTTACCGTGCTGTCGCCTGTACTGGCGAGCGCGGCTGTGGGCCTATTCTGCTATGCCCCTGGGTTTTATGGGCTGATTCCGCTGATCTTCATAGCAGGAGTAGGCATCGCGGCATTTCACCCACAAGGAACCGCGTTGGCCGTTCGTGGCGTGGAGCACAAGCGCGGACGTGCCATGGCTGCCTTCATCAGTTCCGGCACGATGGGTTTCGCCATCGGTCCGTCGTTTTTCGCAGCCCTTGTCACTTGGTTTGGTTTTGGTTCGTTGCCCTGGACCATTTTGCTCGGCGCTATCTGTTCGCTATTGCTTTACCACTATCTGCCGAAAGATGTGCGCAATCCGCTGACCCGCGGAACGGCAGGAAGTTGGAACCCAATCCTTCGGGTGTGGAAGCCCATCTCCATTCTATTCGCCTTGGTCTTCATTCGCTCCGTGGTGCAGGTTACCTATGCTCAGATGTTGCCGCTCTATATGAACGTCGAGCGGGGCATGTCACTGGTCAATGGCAACTATTTGGTGACGGCCTATCTGCTGAGCGGCGCCTTTGGCGGCTTTCTCGGTGGGTCATTGGCAGACCGCTTTGGTGGACGCCAAGTGATCCTGTTTTCCATGGCTGCCACTGCTCCCTGTATGTTGCTGTTTTTCCTGACAGACGGCTGGCTATCATCCTTGGGACTTTGCCTGGGCGGACTCATCATGCTCTTTACCATTCCGGTAAACGTGCTGATGGCGCAAGATTTGGCGCCTGGGCAGTCGGCGACGGTTTCCTCTCTGATGATGGGCTTCGCCTGGGGCGCCGCTGGCCTGCTCTTCGTCCCCCTTACCGGGATGTTGTCGGATAGCATTGGCATGCACGACGCCCTGATGCTGCTTCTGATCTTCCCAGTCATTGGTGCTCTGGTGACGCTGCTTCTGCCGAAAACGCTGGAAGCCCAACGCGCCATGTAGGGCTGTACGAGCCCGTCGAGTAGCGGAAGCCAATGGTCTGTCGCACGACACTGCCTCCGTTCCTGGAGGCTGCAACGGACGGACCGCAAGACTTCAGTTCAGAGTTCAACAAATGAAAAGCCGCAGAAAGGGGAGCTCCCCTTTCTGCGGCTTTTTCACAAGGTGTTGGCGATACGACCTAAGACCGATTGGTGGTCGGTTCCATCTTTTCCGGATCCCAGTAGAGGATGCTCTTCTTGTAATAGCTGTCGTTGCACAGCAGCGCCGGGCCAGCAGCCCGCATGCCGAAGACGGCATCTTCCACCACCGGCTTGCGAGTGCGCACGCCTTCCATGAAGGCTTCGTGGTGGGCGACATGGGCACTGTAGCCTTCTGATGCCTTGAACTCGCTGTTCTCCACCACGCGACCCCTGTTCTTGCGGACCATCTCCGGATACTTCTCGTTGTATTCCTTCAAGAAGGCTTCCTGTGCTGCCTTGGGGAAGGTGCCGATGGTGTAGCCCGGCGCTTCTTCGTCCGGCGTACGCTGCATTTCCAAGGTGTCGTAGCTAGTGGTGAAGCTGCCTTCGGTGCCGACGAAGCGGAAGCCAAAGCGTTCCTGCGGTGACCCGCTTTTGAAGTTGACGCGCAGGGCAAGGTTGAAGGCCGGGTGCTCTTTGCACTCGGGGTAGTCAAACAGCGCCAGCATCACGTCCGGCACATCCCTACCATCCTTCCAATAGCGCAGCCCACCGGTGGAATAGACACTGGTCGGTCCCTTGGAATTGGTGGCGAAATGCAGGCCCGAAAGCAGGTGGACGTATAGGTCTCCCGCCAGCCCTGTTCCGTAGTCGTTATAGTTGCGCCAACGGAAGAAACGTTCCGCATCAAAGGGTCGTTTGGGCGCCGATCCCAGGAATCGGTCCCAATCCACCGTCTGCGGGCTCGCGTCCGCGGGAACCGTGTACTGCCAGGCTCCGGTCGCCGTATTGCGATCCAACCAGGCTTCCACCATCGTGATCTGCCCGATCTGGCCGCTCTGTATAATCTCGCGAGCCTTTCGGTAGATGGCTGAACTCACATACTGGCTGCCAATTTGAATGATGCGCCCGCTCTTCTGCGCTTCGTCCATCAGTCCCTTGCCCTCGCTGACCTTGTGGATCATGGGCTTCTGCAGATAGACGTCCTTCTTGGCGCGCAGAGCCGCTGTCGCGATGGGTACGTGCCAGTGGTCCGGAGTCGCAATAATGACGGCGTCGACATCAGACCGGCTCAGAATCTCGCGATAGTCCTTGGTGGTAGCGATGCCGTCACCAAACAACTCCTTGGCGCGTTCCAGCCGGCCGTTGTAGAGATCACAAACCGCCACCAGCTCGACGCCGGGGTCTTTGATGGCGTTCCGAGTGTCGCCAAAGCCCATGCCTCCCAAACCAATGGTGGCGATTTGTACGCGGTCGTTTGGAGAAATGGCGTTCTGGGCAAGGGCGGGGAAGGCCACGGAGGCGCTGGCGGCATTGCGCAGAAAGCGGCGGCGGGATGCGGGCATCACGGTTACTACCTCGTTGGGAATTGTCACTGTTATTCTACTCCTCCCCTTCGGCCAGTGCTTCCATCGATAATTCCGCCGACATTTTCAGATGGAGCCAGCGCGTTTACCCCTGTTTCCTGGCGCAGCGGTACCCGGTGTTCCACAAGGGTATCTGCGCTATGATGGTCGGCAATCTGGAGGTGGCTGCTATGGGTGTGGCTTCTGGACGCCAATTTTTCCCATTTCTCCCCTCACCGCAACATATCTCCTACCGCGGAATGTGGCTTGTGGGTGTCTGTGCACTCTTTCTTACTTGGCACAGCGCGTTACCCGCGCAGACCAGCGGCGGTGGCAGCGGCGGCGGAAACTCGGGCGGCAGTACCGGTGGGAACACCGGCGGCGGGAACACGGGGGGGAGTTCGCCCTCCCCCGGCGGCAATGTCCCCGGAGGCAATCTGCCCGGCTCAGGCCGTCCTGACAACAACATCCCCACGCTTCCCGGTCAGGATCGCAACGATCCCTTTGGCCGCAGCGAAGATATGTTCAGCCAACGTCCCATCTACCTTAGCGGCAAGGTGGTGGTGGATGGCAGCGAACCTGCACCCATCGAAACGGTGATCGAACGCGTCTGCAACGGACAGGTGATACCCGAAGGCTACGTCAATTCCAAGGGTGAGTTCCACGTGCAGCTCGGCCGCAACAGCCAAATGTTCAACGATGCCAGTAACAGCAGTTGGGGCATGATGGACCCCAGTCGGCGTGGCATGCAAAACCCACAGATGGGTATGGGGCAGACCGTCAGCGAACGGGATCTCTTCAGTTGTGAGGTGCGCGCTACGCTTCCCGGCTACCGCTCAAATAGCATTGCGTTGGCTGGTCGTCGCAGCCTCGATAACCCGGATGTTGGCACGCTGGTGTTGACGCGCTTGTCGAAAGTGGAAGGCTTCACCATCAGCGCCACCACGCTGCATGCTCCGAAAGATGCCAAGAAGAATTACGAGCGGGGCTTGAAGGAACTGCGGAAATCAAAGTTCGATAAAGCCCAGCCTTTATTCGAAAAGGCGATCGCGGAATATCCGCGTTATGCCATTGCCTGGTATGCGCTGGGGCAGACTCAGGAAGGCTTGAAGCAAATCGAACAGGCAGAGGCGAGTTACTTGAAGGCCATAGATGCAGATGATAAGTTTCTCTCTCCTTACCTGCGCATGGCCAGTTTGGCTGCCGACAAACAGGAATGGAAAAAGGTAGAGGAGTATTCCGCACTTACCATCCGCATGAATCCCATTGACTTCCCCTTTGCCTACTACCTGAACGCGCTCGGCAACCTGCAATTGAAGGAATTCGAAAGAGCGGAAGAGAGCGCGAGGGAAGCGAAGCGTATGGATCCCGGCAATCGCATGAACCGTCTGGATTATCTTCTGGCCGTTATTCTTGCCAACCAGTCGAAATATACCGAGGCCGCCAAGCTGATGCGTTCTTATATTGGCGCCGTCCCTGGCGGATCCGAAGATCAGAACTTGAAAGACCAACTCGGACGTATGGAGCAGATGGCGCTGACGCAGTCGAACGTGTCGAACTAATCGCGTATTCGTCGACACGGAACCAGTGGAGCCGACAAACGGTAGGCGGGTGGAGCATCATTCCCGGGATCTGTTGTCCTAGCCCTGCCAGCGCGCGCCACCGGTGATCAACACCACCGCCCGTCCGATCGGGGAAAGAATTCGGTATTCGTGAGCGACCCCGTGCGGGGCAAAGAAAGATCCGCCGGCCTTCACACGAAAAGACTCGCTACCCACGGATACATCCCACTCTCCTTCCAAAAGGCAGAAGAAGCGATCTTCTTGCTCATGGGCCATACGAGGGGGCTCATTGCCAGGGCTGCTGGTGAATTCGACGATGGAAAAAGCAGTGTTCGCGGCAGACCCGCTCAAGTGGACGCGCGCCCAACTTTTATCGGCTTCCTGAACTCTTGGAACTATCGTTGCGTCGTGGGATTCGTATTGCTGGGGCGTACTCATTCCTGACTCCTCCTAGTACTCTCATCCAAGGGAAGCGGATTTTAGCCAGAACCGGCTCACCGGTGGAGAAAAATTTATCCCAGCATCGCAAAGCGCCTCTGGAGGCGGGTCTACACATCTCATCTGATTGCCAAACGAGATCCAATCTATCCTGTAGAACAAATCTATTTAGCTAAAGAAATCTGGTGCTATAGTGAAACAATCCCGACCAGTGCACAGTCCGGTGCCCGCCTGGCCGTGAGCCGAAATTGAAACATAGTTCGCTAAATTTGGGGCGAAGTGATGTGGGCTCGAAAGAGTCTTAGCGTCGCTTTGCAAGTCGCCGTTTTCGGACCACATGCTATGCAGACTTCGGATGTCACCACACTCCTGGCGCGTTGGAGCAGCGGGGATTCGGATGCCCTCGAACAGCTCACCCCTATCGTCTATGACGAGTTGCGCCGTATTGCCCGGCGTCATCTGGCGCGGGAGCGCAGAGACCATACATTGCAGAGTACAGCGCTGGTGCATGAAGCTTACATGCGCCTGCTGGGCGGATCAGGCAGTGAATATCAGAATCGGCAGCACTTCTTTGCTGTCGCGGCGCAAGTCATTCGCCGTGTTCTGGTAGATCATGCCCGCGCTGTCAATGCAGCCAAACGAGGGGGAGGCGCCCAGAAGATCTTTCTGGAAGATCAACCCGAAGCCTCTGTTCCGGCGCAGAACGTGGCTGAGGTGCTTGCTCTGCATGAGGCGCTGGAACGTCTTGCGGAATTCGATCCGCAGCAGGCACGCATTGTCGAACTCCGCTATTTTGCCGGACTTTCCATTGAAGAGACCGCCACGGTAGTCGGCGTCTCTCCCGCCACGGTAAAGCGAGACTGGGTAATGGCCCGCGCGTGGCTTGCCCGAGAGCTCAAGGGAGGCTCTGCCGGATGACAGCCACTCGCTGGGCACAAGTCAAAGAAGTGTTCCAGCAAGCCCTGCTTCTCGATACCCTGTCGCGCGTGGAGTTTCTGCGCGCGCAGTGCGCCAATGATCCGGAACTGGAGTCTGAAGTCCAAAGTCTGCTGGACGCCAGCGCCGAAGATGTAGACGTTCTCGACACCCCCAATCACTTGCCGTCTTTGGGTCCCGTGGTGCAGAAGATGCGCGACGAGTGGGACCGTGGCGACACCATCATCGGCAGTCGCATCGGCGCCTATCGCGTACAAAGTCTGATTGGTGAAGGTGGCATGGGTTCCGTGTATCTCGCCGTGCGCGAAGATGCCGAGTTCCGCATGCAGGTGGCCATCAAGGTGTTGAATCGCACCTCTGGCGGTCACGAGATTGTAGAGCGCTTTCGCCTGGAACGTCAGATTCTGGCGCGGCTCAACCACCCTTTCATCGCACGCATTTTTGATGGCGGCGTCACTGACGACGGCGTGCTTTACTTCGTGATGGAGTACATCCAGGGTATCCCTCTGGATGAGTATTTGCGTCGCACCATGCCCGACCTCGGGACCCGCCTGCAGATGTTCCGCGAAATCAGCTCCGCGGTCAGCTTCGCGCACCAGAATCTGGTGGTGCACAGCGATATCAAGATGGGCAACATCCTCATCATGGAAGATGGCATGCCCAAGCTGCTGGATTTTGGCATCTCCCGCCTGCTGGATCCCGAAGCCAAAGATCCTACCGCCACGCCAGAGGGTCGCGGCAATGCTCTCACACCGGCATACGCCAGCCCAGAGCAATTGCGCGGTGAAAGTCTGAGCACGGCCAGTGATATCTATTCTTTGGGCGTACTGCTCTACGAGATGGTCTGCGGTCGGCGTCCCTATGAGGTCGACCCTGGCAATCCCCTAGGCATTCTTTCCAAGATCGCGGCGGGCAATGCTCCCCGTCCGAGCGAGATTTCGATGTTGCCCGGTGTACAGGGCGACCTGGATGCCATCATCTTCAAAGCCATGCAGGTGAGGCCCTCTGATCGCTTCATCACGGCCAACCAGTTTTCCCAGGATGTGGCGCACTATCTGCGGCACGAGCCGGTTTCGGCGTGTCCCGATACCGCGGTCTATCGCTCCCGCAAGTTTCTGCGCCGTAATCGGATGGTGGTGATTGTGGGGGGCGTGGCGCTCGCCAGCGTGCTGGCAGGGATTGTGACGTCGGTATCTCTGGCTCGACGCGCTGAGTTCGAACGGCAGCGCGCCGAAGCGCGTTTTGACGACGTGCGTCAGTTGGCCAGTTCGCTGCTGTTCGATTTGGATGCTGACTTGGCCAGACTCCCGGGTGCTACCGGCGTGCGTGGCAAGCTGGTGGAACGCAGCCTGGAATACCTGGACCGGCTTTCCCATGAGTCAACTGGCAATCGGCAACTGGAGCGTGAGTTGGCTGCCGCCTATGAACGTTTGGGCGACGTGCAAGGCAGGACGACGGTCGCCAACATCGGCAACACCGCGCTGGCTCTGGAGTGTTACCGCAAGGCGCTCTCGATTCGCCAGGGAATAGAAAAGCAGGAAGGGCCCAACGCCGCCCTGAAAACGGAAATCGCGCAGACCTACACCCGGTTGAGTGGGCTTCTCAAGCTGATGGGCGATTACCAGGGTGGCTTGCAATATGACCGGGATGCCCTTCGCATGTATCAGGAGATGCTGGCGCTGGAACCCATGAAAATGGAGTATCGGCGCAAGGTGGCCTCCGCGTATACGGCCTTGGGGGGAGCCTTGTCGCAGGTCGGCGATTGGGATGGAGTGCTGGAAGCACGCCGTCAGGCTTTGCGCATGTTTGAAGAGATTATCGCGGGCGGCTCAACCGACCTCGAAGATCGCCGCGGTCTGTGCCTGGCGCACCGCCGGATTGGTGGCATTCTGCTGATGCTGAAAGACGTGAAAGCGTCGGAAATGCATTTGCGCAAGGCTCTTGATATCGCCAAAGGCATGCTGCGCGAAAACTCCATTGATTCTCGCAATCTAAATGACGTTGCCTCCGGAGCTCTCGCCCTTGGCGGGCTGCTGCACGACGAACGCCGCTTTCAGGAAGCAAAAGAGCAACACAAACAGGCGTTGCAAATTCACGAAGATCTGGCTATTCAGGATCCGCTGGATGCGCGCAACCGCAGCTTGCTAGCCTCCGCACTCTATCGATTGGCGCGCTCGATGGTTTCGAATGGCGAAGCGGCTGATGCGCTGCCGCTGTTGCGTCGCTGCCTGGAGATGCGCATCCAACTCGCTCAGGAAAATCCAATGAATGCTGGGGCGCAGGGCGAAGTTGGCGAATCACACATGATGATCGGGGATTGCCTGCAGGCCATGCGGCAGACCCCGGCTGCCGTCGCGTCCTACCGCCAGGCCATGAAGATCTTCCAGCAGTTGCAGAGTGAAGGCCGAGAGAACGCCATTCTGGAGATCCATCGCCGGGAAACGATGGAGAAACTGCGCAAGGTAGACCGAAGCTAGCTCAGCCAACCTGTTCCGGGATGACCTCGTCCGCAGGCAGACGCTTGCGCCAGTAAGAGGCTAGCACTGAGCCGGAGACGTTCATCCAGGGACCGAATATGGCGGACGCCAGCGCCGCGTCGCTGCTTTTTAGCACGCTGATGGCGAGTGCAGACCCCATCCCCCCGTTCTGCATACCCACCTCAATCGCCACCACGCGGGCTGCAGAGGGCGGCAAGCCAAAGAACTGTGCGCCCCAATACCCAAGCAGATAGCCGATGCCGTTGTGAAGCATGGCGGCAAGCACGAGTAGAGCCCCGACCTCCAGCAGCTTTTCGCGCGAACTTGCCGTGATGATTGCCAGAATGAAAACGATTGTCACCATGCTGACGATTGGCAGAAACTCATCCAGCCACCGCTTCTTGTCTCGTAGGATTCGATTGACAATCAGCCCGACAGCCACCGGTGTGATTACCATCCACAGAATGCTAACCAGCATCGCGCCGAAGTCGATGGAGACATACTGCCCGGCGAGCAATTTCATGGCGAGCGGCGTCATGAACGGCGCCAGCAAGGTAGATAACGCGGTAAGCGTCACCGATAGCGCGACGTTCGCCCGGGCCAGATAGGCCATTACGTTGGAAGCTACCCCACCTGGGCAGGAGCCAATCAGAACAATGCCCGCAGCCACCTCCCCTTCAAAACCAAACAGGTGCGCCAGGCCAAATCCCAACATGGGCATGATGCCGAACTGGCATAAGAGCCCGACAATCACGGCTTTGGGCATACGGAAGGCGCGCAGAAAGTCGGCCGCGCTCAACTGCGTTCCTACGCCGAACATGATGATCTGGATGAGAGGTGAAATTAGATCAGTGAGCCTCCAATCACCCCAGGTATGAAACCATTCCGGATAGTACATCGCGGTCGCTACGGACGTCAGCACCCACGCCGCAAATGCAAAAGACCGTAGGTTGTGGCGGAGAGTTGTCCATGTGGATGCAAGTGCGAAAGCCGCAACGATGCTGGGGCCTGACGCAGACGGGGACTGGGTGAACCAAAACCACGCTCCAAGGGCTGTGCTGAGAGCAACTCCGCATAGCAGCAGCGTTTCAGTCACCGGTGGCCGCGAAGTCCCCATGCTGTTTGTTCCCCTTTTTTGCGCAAAACTATGACGCCTGCTCACGCCTGGCCAGAGCCGATTCTATATCTGCCTGGGTAGATAGGCCAAGGATCAGACGTAGATTTGAGGGGATTGGATTTTTTGGGGACTTCGATGCAAGCTGATGGCCTGGTAGGAGGCTTGGCAAGGCGGACAAAATGCTGGGAAAACGGGGCGTAGGTGGTGGAATGGCCGCGTAAATGGAATGTCAGCGTAAATCGAAGCAAGGGAGCTTCCCACCTTCCGTCTGTGCCCTACTGATGCGTCGGACAAAGATGCGGGGAAGCTTCCTGTGGCTTGTAACGCTACTTTTCGGTCCAGTCTGTTTTCGTGGACTTCTCACCATCGAAGAGATTCGAAAGAAAGGTTGGAGGGGCCAGCGCCAACGCCGCTATCACAACAAGAACGAGGCAAAGTAGAACTATACCGACCATGGAAAACCTCCAATCGAGTAGATGCTCGACCTCCCTAGTTTCGCACCATAAAAGAAATAAGGCTAGGAACACCGGCAAGGGTCATGCAGCGCCAGCGATAAAGCTATGTCGGCGCCATGGTCCGAGTACTAGTAAGCGGAATGAGTTGGTGATGTTGGTCTGTTTCGCGAAAACTCGTGGAAGCGATGCGATTGCATATTGTACTCATTGGTTTACCAACGCAGGCAAGATGTTCGGGCGGCGCCATCATGTAATACATGTTAATAGATGACAACTGATATCAGCAGTAGCGCAACACCGTGTTAACGATTGACATGACATTTGGTCTGCAAATGGTTTTCAAACGTGACTGAGACCTACGCTTTCTTAAACTTGGCTCTGTTCACGATTGCATCGAAGCTGTGAACAGAGCTATGCGAATAGCTTCTAAAAATAGCGTAAGATTTTCTTGAACTGGTACACGAACAGTGCGAGAATTCCTTGAGCGCTTTCGCACAATTGAAATAAATGTGCCTTCGTCTGTACGAGAAGTAGCTGCTTGCGATAGTGACCCTGATGTTATTGGGAGTAGCGTGATGAAGGAAATGGGAACAGTGAAGTGGTTCAATTCTGCGAAGGGATATGGATTCATTCAAAGAGGCTCGGGTGAAGAAGTTTTCGTGCACCACTCATCGATAGAGATGAATGGTTACCGTACGCTGACCAACGGAGCCGAGGTAGAGTTTGAACTAAAAGAAGGCCCGAAGGGCTTGCATGCGGATCGGGTATCTCCCGTCGCCTAGAATTACGCACTACTGGACGAACCGAGATCCTTCCTGACCATGCCGCCAAGCCCCGACGCCTGCCCCAGACAGTCGACCCAGGAAGCTGCTGTGGTTTCATAGGGCGATCCGGGTCCCACTGGAGTGGCTAGAAGGTGGGAGATGTTTGAGCTGAGATATTCGAGATTTCCGTGCGTCTTGTAGGTCGACGCCGTTTTGCACAGGCAATAAAAAGGCAGCCCTTAAAGAGGCTGCCTTTTCGTGTTCGTGGGTTTATTGACCCGTCGCGCCGCATGCGGCGCGACAACAGATGCTGTTGTTAGTCGTTGCTCACGTCGTGGGTTCTGCTTTCGCCACGGGCAGGCAACCATGCCTTATACCATTCCTTGTGTGACGGGCTCCCCGCATACTTCGCGAAGGCTTCGGCGCTTTCAAATTCCATGGCAATGATATTGTTGGCGTATTCCGGTTTAGGGCCCTGCACCTTCAAACCCTTCGTCCACAACCGGGTAAGGCCGGGCGTTTCGCGAGCCATCTTTTCCGTGGCGGCATAAACCTGCTGTTTCTGCGCAGGCGTTACGCCATCGGCCCACATGAAGGTGATTACGTGAACCACGCTCTTCGGTTTCTGCAGGTTCGATGCGCCAATCAGTGCGCCGGCGCCGAACACGACGCTCAAGCAGGTAATCGCGAGCATCGACTGCATCGTCTTGCTGAGTTTTTTCCATTGCATGTTGGGTACTCTCCTCAAATCCGTTCAGCGGCCACGGCCATAGGATTTGGCCGCTGCATCCCACTCCACCACTCGCAGTGAATCATCGAGTTCAGGGGGTTCCCCCGATCATACTTGATAATGACCTGTCCAACTTGGCCGGGGAGTTCATTGTCCTCACAAAATGTGAAGGACTTCAGGTCTTGCGCGGCGGTATAGGTGACCCCCGCGACTTCATAGCTGTAGAAGGCGACGCCATTGCGGATCTCCTCGATCTCGCCATGGGCGATGCGGCCGGTCTGATGGAGCAACTGCAGACGCTGCCGTTCCTTTTCCGCGGCGCTTGGGCCCTTTCGGAACAGCAATACTGCGCTGGTGCCAGACAAGGCTACCCCGGCGGCGCCGATCAAAAGCAATGTAGTCTTATCCACAGTGGGGAAGCCACCATCGTATCTTATGTTTGGCCCCTGTGTGGCGTCTGATGGACGAAACGGAACGAATTCTGGAAGGGAATTGGCGGAAACGTCAACGGGGCCAAATTAGGCGCTGTTTGCGCGGGGGGGGGGATCCAAAGAAAAAAGGGGACGCGTCCACGGACGTATCCCCTTTTCAAATTGGTTAGGTGCGGGCCGTGTTTGCCGCGGAAGAAACAGCTACTTGCCAGAGAAAGCCTTGGCGTGGTCCTTCAGGAACTGTTCCAAACCTTTGTCGGTAAGCGGGTGGTTGAAGAGGGAATCCACAACCTTGAAGGGCATGGTGCCGATGTGGGAACCCACCAGCGCAGCTTCCTTCACGTGAAGCGGGGAGCGCAAGGAGGCTGCCAGTACCTGCGTCGGGTAACCGTAGTTGTCGTAGATGGTGCAGATCTCTTCGATTAGGTCCATGCCAGTCATGCCCAGGTCATCCAGCCGACCAACGAAGGGGCTGATGATGTAGGCGCCAGCTTTGGCGGCCAACAAGGCCTGATTGGCGGTGAAGCAAAGCGTCACGTTGACGCGAATGTCCTCTTTGCTCAATGTGGAGGTGGCCTTAATACCATCGCGGGTCAAGGGCAGCTTCACGACAATGTTCTGATGAATGGCAGCAAGCTTGCGGCCTTCTTCCACCATGGCGTCCGCTTCCGTGGCGACCACCTCGGCACTGATATCGCCGTCGACAATCTCGCAGATCTTGGCGATTTGCTCTTCAATCGGGTTGCCCTCTTTGGCGATGAGGGATGGGTTCGTTGTCACACCGTCCACGATGCCCCAGGCAGCGGCGGTACGCAGTTCGTCCAGATTGGCGGTATCAACAAAAATCTTCACGATGTCGTCCTACAAGAGTTGGAATTTCACGCGGGATTGCACGCTCGCTCGCCGTTGGCCCTCGTCGTGGGCCCTTGCCCGCGTTGAAATGTGAGCAATCGGGGGGTGAGGTGATCCAAGAGTCTTGCCATCTGGTGACACGTAGGTCGACACCCGACGCATGACTCGAACAACTTGCAGTATATCATTGCAGTAAGGCCTCTCCCTCCCGGAAAGGCCTCAACCGGATGACAGATTTACACTCACTCCACCGTGATCGGCTGCGGAAGCAGCGTCGTTACGCCCTCCCCGTCAATGCCTTTAGCGCCTCGCGTCTCAATCTGATAGGAGCCTCCCTGTGAGCGATTCGGTACTGGCTACATCCCTCTGCGGCATCGCGTTAAAGAACCCTGTATTGGCGGCTTCCGGCACCTTTGGCTACGGGCTGGAGTTCGAAAAGATCGTGCGTCTGGATGACCTGGGCGGCATCGTCGTGAAGGGGCTTTCGCGGGAAGAGATCAAGGGAAATCCGGAGCCGCGTTTGTGGGAAGCTTACGGCGGCATGATGAACGCCGTGGGCTTGCAGAACGTCGGGGTGCGCGCCTTTGTTGCGACCAAACTGCCCGCGTTGCGCCGCTACCAGACGCCCATCTTCGCCAATGTGTTTGGCTACGCCATAGAGGACTACGTGGAAGTTGTTCGGGTGCTGGAGGACGCCGAAGGCATCGCGGGCTATGAGTTGAATGTGTCCTGCCCGAACACAAAAAAAGGTGGCATCGCTTTCGCGGCAGATCCTTCCATGCTGGCCGAAGTCGTCGCCGCAGTTCGGGCGGTGGCGAAGCGTCCGTTGATGGTGAAGTTATCACCGAACGTCAACAGCATCGCTCCCTTTGCGCGCGCGTCGGAAGAGAGTGGCGCTGACGCGGTTTCTTTGATCAACACTCTTGTCGGCTTGGCAGTCGACGTACGCACGCGCAAGCCCCGCATCGCAAACGGTTATGGTGGGCTTTCGGGCCCGGCGGTGAAGCCCGTGGCTCTGCGTATGGTGCATGAGGCAGCCAAGGCGGTGAAGATTCCAGTGGTGGGGCTAGGCGGCATCAGCAGCGGGGAAGACGCTGCGGAGTTCCTAATCGCAGGCGCTACCGCCGTGGAAGTGGGCACGGCAACCTTCTTTGACCCCACTGCCCCTGTGCGCATCGCCAAGGAACTGGGCTCTCTATGTCGCGAAGAAGGGCTGTCGAACGTCTCAGCACTACGCGGCACCATTCAGATGCCCTGAATGTGAGGGCGCTGACCACCAGTTTGCCTCTGACCGTCCTGCGCCCGATGCATGGCGGCGCAGGTGGAGTGGACCATCCAAAGATCTCCGAAACGAGAGAACCCCGCCCTCTGCAGGCGGGGTTCTTGCTTTTACGCTCTCCATGTTGCCGAGCTAACAACGAACGCAGATCGACGATTACGGGCGGTTATTCGGGCTTCGTCGTTTCCACAGGCGCCTCGTTCTTGGCGGGAGTGCCAAAGAACGAGTCCAGGTCGTCCTGCAAACGCATGCGCTTCGGGTCAAACTCCGCAGCGATGGCGGCGGCTTCCGAACCCGGCTTGGTGAACGCGATCTCGTCGGCCACTGCAGCGGCGCGGTCCTCTTCGGTCTGCACCTTGCGCTCCAGGTCGTCCACAGCTGCCAGCGAACCCTTGCCGCTCTCAAATGCCGTGGCGGCATCGTTCAGACCCTTGCGTATCTTGGCGGCATGGTGGCGGGCGGCCAGGGTCACCAGCTTCTGTTCGCGCTCAGCCAGGTCAGACTGTGCTTCCATCAACTGCTTCCGCAGAGAGACCAACATCTCTTCCTGGGCCTTGATGGACTGACGCAAACCATCAGCGCGTTCAGAGGCGGAATTCCGCGCCGCCATTACCGGCGTTGCCTTTTCCTTCTTCACCTCAAGATCAAGGCTGGAACCCTTGATCTGTTCCAGGGTCGCGCTCCACTTCGCCACGTCGCCTTCGGATTCCGTCAGTTGACGTTCCAGCACGCGCTTGGCGGCGTTCACCTCGGCGACCTTGTTGCGGAATTCCACGATCTCGCGTTTGCGCGCTTCAATCGCTTCGTTGGCATCTGCCACATAGTCACGCATATTCTCGGCGGCGTCCTTGTCCTTCCGGCGCAACTTTTTCCACAGTTCCTTCAAAAACTCCATCTTGCTTTCCTCAATCCCTTTCGTTCGGTTGCAGCTTCGTCGTGTCGCCAATGCCATATGTTGCCGGGATCCCGCGCGGCGACCGCGTCGGGCGTTCGCGGGGAGGGCCAGGCTGTCTACGCCACGGCTTCCAGCAACTGGTCCGCAATCGGCAGCGCATGGGCAAGATCCGCAATTGCGATGTTCAGTTCCTCGCTCGAAAGGTCCGCCAACGGGACACTTTCAATCAACACCACAGACCAATCCTTCGGGTCATCGGTATCCGCATCTTCCTGATCGGCGATGGTCGCGAAGGCGAAAGGATCGATACGAGTGTTGGCATCCAGCATAGCCGCCTGAAAGGCAGCCACACGCTCCACGGGGATATCTCCGTAGTGGGCGATGCGGCAGGTCACCACAGCCTTATTCCGGATGTCATCAAGGGTGATCAGCGCCATCTTCGGTTCATGGCCGGGGTGCGGCACCTTGAGGGCAAGAAACTGATCTCCGAGCGCGACTTCATAGCCGCTATCTTCCAGCACGCTCTTCATGTCCTCGAGCGTGTCGATCTTCTCTTTGGTCATAGCTCCAGTCTCCCTACTTCTATTACGCGTAACGCGCACAAAGTTTTGTTAGCTTTTGGGGAATTGTGTGTTGCTCCCCCAGTTGGCGGGGGCGTTTGGGTCAATGGGCAACACTTCCATATCACTCATGCGGATATTTGCGCCTTGCAGCATGCGCACCAGACCACCATTGGCGCCGGGCATCCCCACCTCGAAAAACACGACTTTCGAGTTCGGAACCGGCAACATCGTTTCGTATTCCACCACTGTGCCTAGCATACGGTTGGCATTCTGAGCCTCCGGAGATCCGATGGGCAGGTCTTTCAGCGATTCGTTGCGGATTTCCGGCTCCACCGTCGCGTTGCCGTGGAATTCCATATTGCCGAGCTTGGCGAATTCTACCTCGCGCTCCTCGCCATTCAGTTCCAGGTTGAAATACAGACGCGTGGCGTACTGCAGGTCCAATAGCTGGAAGTTCGAAGGATCGCGGGGCTGTTCGAAAACCCAATGATGGTTTTGCTCAAGCAGTTCCCGACGCGTACCTGCTTGGAAACCGTCAGCTTCGAAGTACACACCCGCGCTTAACTGGTCGCCCGCGCTTTTCACCATCAGCCAAGTGGCGTCCACGTCACGAGGCGAGCGAATACGGAAGAACTGCCATTCGGCAACGTCCCGCGATTCGCGGATGCGCCATGCCTCTTCCACCTGATAGTCTCGACCGCTGGCGATGCTCTCGCCGCTCTCAATCATGTCTTCGAGCGTCTGTTCATCCTTTAGCACAATGGTGCTACCCGGTTTCAGGCTGCGCCAGAACCGTGTGGAATAGGGCGTCCAATCGCTAGTCACTCGCTTCTCCCTTGGGACATTCGCGTTAGTAGGGGCCGCTACCGCCGTACCTGGCCGGTAGCCTCCGCGCTGGCGGGGAATGATGGCCCACCCGCCAATCAATAACAAAAGAATCAGTAGTCCACTGCCAGAGCCAAACGAAAACCCTGTGCTACCGCCAGACGCGCTCTCGCCGGACCGGTTCTCCGCAGCTTGCCTGCCATAAACGTATCCGCTACGCCCCATCAGCAGGTTTAGCATGGTGATGTCGCGAAACACGTTATAGGCCATCCACGTGCCGTCCCGCATATAACCATAGCCGCCGTAGCGCGGGTTATAGCTGACATCGTAGTTTCGTCCATCCACTGTCGTCGTCTGCGGGACATAATCCGGACGCGTCTGTGGCGCCGTCTGGAAGGTGGTTGGGAAACGGCTGGCGTTGTCACGCTCAAACGCTCGTTCGGCTTCCGAACGACTATTGAAAGCCGTGCCCTGTGTACGTGCGCGATTCAGTGCAGCCTGGTCCACGGAACTGCGGTTGCCCGGTGTCGCATCGCCCCGACTGGCAGAGCGCGTGCCCATGCGGGGTGTCACCGTGGGTCTAGATCCCCAACTCTGTGCGCGGCTCGGCGGTGGCGAGTAAGATCGGGAAAAACCGCCGCCGCTGCGGCCGACAGAGATACGTCCGCCACGACGCGCCCACAAAGGCTCTGGCGTCAACACCAGCAATAACAGAGCTAAAGACAATGCCAGGCTCAGCCAGCGTTTCCAAGCTGAAGCAGAACGGAGCAGGGAAAGGATCTTCATTGTCCTGCCTCCCGCTTCTTGCTGGCGCCATCGCTCTGCGCAGCGGGAGCGTCGCTGCCAGTCTCGGTGTCATGCGGCTCGGGTAATACCGCCTCACCGCTCATCAAGCCCGTTTCGTTCCCAACAGCAGAAAGTGCAAGTCGGTTGGGGTCCACCGCTCCCGCGAACAGAATGGCCACAATCATGAACGAGGCCGCGGCAATCACACCAGCCGCAACGTTACGGTCTTCCACAATTTCTTTCCATAAGGCCGCTTTCGGTAGCAGCACATAATCCGCAACCATATGCGCGATCACCAACAGCAGCATGCCGACAAATGCAATCACTGCGGAGGTAATAATTTCGTCCATCCAGTTGCTGGTGGCCCCGGTCAGCGCGGTGCTGACGATGTAGCCGAGGGCAGCCAGATAGCCACCAAAGCTGACGCCCGCACCCACATTGCGCCGTTCAATTTCGCCGTGGATGTCATAACCGGCCGTTTTCGCGTAGATCCAGGCGCCAATCACGAGCGCCACCTGTCCCACGGCGAAATAGATCACCGTATCGCGCAACCCCAGCAACACCGAATGGCTGTAGCCCGCCATCACGCCGCGCAGCATGAATCCCGTGGCAATGCTGGACCCCGCCACCACAAAACCCGTACCCAGGTTATGGTCCACAATCAATTCCTTGTAGAGCGGAAACTGGTACAGAATTGCCCGGTGATTTACCCAAAGACTGGCTCGCATCAACAACGCCGCCACTACGCCAAACATGGCGACAATCAGCAGATCGCCTCCGGTTGGCACAGATTCCCATGGCAAGACCGTCCCAGATAACGCAATGGCGATGCCAACCATGTAGCCGCCAAAGGCAATACCAAAAGCAGGGTTATCCCGCTCGGTCAGTTCCTCATCAATGCAGAAGCGCGAGGTGCGTTGAAAAATCCACTTGGCCGCAAAGGTAAGAACAAAAATGATTGCGAACAACGGGATGGCGCTCAGCACCCTCTCGGTGGTCACCCAGAATACATCCATCAGACGTGGTTGGTCCCTTCGAACAATCGATATTTCAGCAGGGGTTTCTGTTCTGGCGCTTCAGCGCCAGGAAAGCTTCTTCCTGCGTCTTCCTGCTGGTAAGCCGCTTGGGAATCGTTTCCCCTATTAAATCTTACGTGCCAGCCGGGAAAAGTTTTCCCCATACTTTCTCCTGCTGGGTTTGCCAAGCCCGATAAGCTCATATAGCTGCGAGTCGAAGCGCAAGTTCACCTGAAGTGTTAGCATTCATTTACCACTCGCGATACACTACGAGGCAGACCTGAAAAACTGGCAGATAGAATGTTGATTCTTGGAGACATCCTGGTCGGCGCGATGTTGCTTTACACCTTCATCGGTCTCCTTTTTGCTGCCCGCTTCATTACGGTAGTGGCAGCTGGTTTTAACGAACGTTCCCAGTACTCAGGCCCTTTTTTTCGCATTACCCTGGTGCCCGGCGCGATGTTGCTGTGGCCGCTATTGCTCTACGTGGAGTTCCGGGGGAGACCGAGCTCCGGACCGCCCTCTCTCGCGCCTTCCGCTTCGGCTAACGATACCGCTCATCCTGATCCGGAGGTCACCGGGTGAATCAGCCTCTACGCCGGTTGCACTGGCGCGTTTTCCGGGTCCTTCGCTTTTTGGTTCCGGCTCTTTTCCTGATTGGTATGCTTGGCTACCAACGCGGTGTGCGCAGCGAAATTCCGGAGAGTTTACGCGGCGATTTGCCCGAAACGGCGGTCCTTTCCAGTGAGCAGGAAGATGTCTACGAAGGACATCTCATCCGTGTAGAGATTTTTGCCGTGCCCCCGCAAGGTTTTGTGGGCGCGCGCCGTTGGGTGCGCATCACCACAAAAGATCCGCTTCGTCAGCCGGATCTCATCCTGTATTGGGCGACGCGTGAATCGACGTTTGAGCGTCCTCCGTTAGGCGCCCAGATGCTGGGTGTTTTGGATGAGCGCCGTCCCACCGCCTGGCAGCTGCCCTCACAGGCTACCGTTCTAGGGGGACGTCTGGTTCTCTTCAGTGAGGGGCAAAAGGTTCTAGTTGCTCAGATTGCGCTTCCCTCGCCGATCTAGATTCCACACACTACCAGTCACACTTGCTATGTATACGTATCCCCAGTTGCTGCCAGCCAGAAGCATCACTAGTCTTGCCAAGGTTTGTATGCGAGGCGCCGTATGAGCATTGCCTATCGGCCGGTAATGTACGACACCCGGAAGGCCTTCCATGACGCCGTGATGGTGGGCGGCATCCTCGTCTACCTAGCGCTCTTCATGGTCGGCGCTTTAGCTACGCAGCGTGCGATGGACGTCACCGAGGCCATTGCCGCGCTTCGTACGGGCTTAGGTTCGCTGTCGGTCCTGATGTTGCACTACGCGCTGGCGATTGGGCCCCTAACTCGCTTGTACCCCAGCCTGATGCCTTTTATCAGAAACAGGCGCCACTTCGGGGTAGCCACGTTCTTCGTCACCCTGGCATACGCTACGGTCACCTTGATGATGAACTATACGGGTGGCGCCATGAACCCGGTGGCGGCCGCACTGCTGGCGAATCTCCACTTTCTAAGCATTGGCGCCTTTCCGTTTGAAATCTTCGGTTTTGCGGCAATCTTGATTCTTGCGGCGATGGCATTCACCAGTCACGACTTCTGGATGGCCTATTTGGGCGTGGAGCGCTGGAAACGGCTGCATATGCTGGTCTATGCAGCCTTTGTGTGTGAACTGCTCTATGTCGTTCTCGGGAGTTTGCAGACTGCTTCCAACCCCGTGTATCCGGTCCTGATGGCCTTGGGTTCCTGCGGCCTGGTTCTTCTGCATTGGCGGGCAGCACAACAGGAACACGAGATGGATAGCCGTGTACCCCAGGCCGACGCCCATGGCTGGCTGCTGGTCGGCCCCACGGACTCCATTCCCGTTAACCAAGCCGTGATCATCAGCACCGGGGAAGAGCGTGTAGCGGTTTTCCGGCACTGGCAGGGATTCTCCGCCATTTCGAATGTTTGCGCGCACCAGTTGGGTCCCATTGGTGAGGGAGAAATGAGCAGTGGCTATTCCCGTTGCCCCTGGCACGGTTCTCTCTACAACCCGCACAATGGAACCTCTCCTCCTCCACTGTTGAAATGGGTGCCGACCTATGATCTGAAGCTGGAAGGGGGCAACCTGTATTTGAACCCCGTCGCGCATCCACCCGGCACGCCCGTCGAGCCCATTGCCAGGCCAGATCGCTCGGGTGGTTCGTCGCCGACATCCCGACGCGGTCGGCTTGTGCAAGAGTTCTTTGGCGAGGGGGCGGTCTAGGTGGAAAACCGAAGATCATTCCAACCCAGTGAATTTTCCGCGTCTATCGCGGCGGGCTGCGTTTTGGTCGTTTTGGCGATCATTCTTTCCGTGAGTTTGCCCCAATTTAGTTGGGGCCACGCCGAATGGGAGTTGGTGCAGTCCTTCGAGGGACGGCTTCGTCTGAGTCCCTATCCAGCGCTCGAGCTAGCGCGCAGCCTGGAATCGCCCGATCACAGCAAGACATCCATCTACCCGCTGGTGAATCGGGCTGCCGGCGGCTTTACAAGGAATATGGATAGTCTGGACGGGCAGGTGGTGACGGTACAGGCTCAGATTTTCGGGAATGGCCCGGTCACCATGCTTTACGTCGATGAGCAGTCCATTGTGCCAGCCGAACGCGTCATCAGCTTTCCCGCAGCGGAACAGATCCTGGACGTTTCCGAAGTGACCGTTCGTGGCCAAATTGTCGATGTTGCCAGCTATGCCGGGCTTCGGGAGCCGGCCTTTGGTGACTATCTGCGCAGTCCTGCGGCCAATTCCATTCTGGCGGGAGTGGCGCCCATCCTCATCGTTCGGGACAAGGATGGAAGGGAATCCGCGTTGCTGCTTGTGGATGAGAGCAAGAACCCTGTGACTCGGCAGGTCGTGTCACAGGTAGCCTTTCCATTGGAAGTCCGGGGAAAGCTGGCCCAGTGGGGTGGGTTTCCTGTGCTGATCGCCAATCCCGGTAACTACCGGCGTTTGCTCCCCTGGGAGTAATCTCTTAGTTGGGCGGCTCTGCTTCTTTCGTCTGCTTTGGGCCCCGCCTGGAAGGACCTCTTGCGCATGATTCCGTCGTTTTCTCTCTCTTCCCGTGCTTTCCTGTGTCTGGTCGCGTTCGCCGTAACGTTGCAACTCAGAGCCGGAGACAAAAAGCTGATTCTGCATGCCGATGACTACGGAATGTCGCATTCCGTAAATGTGGCGACGCAAGAATTGCTGGAAAAAGGAGCCATCAGCAGCGCGTCTGTGATGATGCCTTGCCCTTGGGTGGCTGAGGCCGCCAAGTGGATCAAGTCCCACAAGGGTGTTGACGTCGGTTTACATCTGACGCTGACCAGCGAGTGGAAGACGCTTCGTTGGGCTCCGGTGGCAGGGCGAGAGCAGGTGAAGGGATTGCTCGATCCCGATGGATACCTATGGCCCGATGTCCGTAGCGTCGCCATGAATGCCAGCGCGGCAGAGGTGGAAACCGAGCTTCGTGCACAGATCGCGCTAGCCCAGAAAATGGGCATCCGCTTTACCCACCTCGATACCCACATGGGAACTGTTTACGCGCGACCTGATTTTTTTCAGGTCTATTTGAAACTGGGTAAGGAATTTGGGGTGCCGGTGATGTTGCCCAAACCGAGCGAGTCCATGGATAAGGCCGCCCCTGCCGAAACCATCGCCTATCTGCGTGCGCAGCAGGAAACTTTTGCCAAGGATGGCGTTTTCCAATTGGACTATCTGGTAATGGACGGGGCTCCCGGACAGCGTAATCTCGCGGATCGACGGAAAGTGTACTTGGAGACGTTGCGGAATCTAAAACCGGGCATCACCCAGATCATCATCCACCCGGGTGTCCTGAATGATGAATTGGCCGCCGCCACAGGTCGGGCAGGGGATCGTGATGCCGACTACCGCGTGTTCCTGGAAAAGGAAACCCAGGCGCTGATGAAAGAGCTGGGCATCGAACTCGTGGGTTGGCAGGATGTGGCGCCCTCGAAGACGAGGTAGTCCTTGATGCCTGTGCAACGCCAACACTTAGGTTGGCGTCCGGCAAGCATGTCTTCAACGTGGATGCCGGATGCCAACCCTAACTCTCGGTCCGCATTTTCTAGCCAAAATCAAAACCGACGATAGCGTATACAGACTGCCTGTTTCCACGAAATGGCGGAGCTTCCAGGCGCCCCGGAAGCACCATACGTGACAGCACACGCTGACTGGTAAACCCGTACTTCACTGCGAGCGCCACAGCTTCGGCGTTGCCGGTATCCAGATCCCATTGCAACAGCTCTCCATCTGTGGATGCCAGCGCCCACTGCAGAAGCGCTTCCGCGTTTGCGGCGCTGTCACACACCATGGGACCCAACTGGTTGGCCTTCGAACCCGGCCGCAGCATGGCATAGCTGGAGCCGTCTTGTGACAGCGCAATACGAACCTGAGGCGTCGACGCAATCATCGCCAGAAGTCGGGATCGGTCCGCTCCAAAAGAGAGCGAGTCAAACCGCAAGGGGATGTCGGCAACGGTGGCGTCCTTGACGCCCATGGGGGCAGTTGGGCGGGCGGTTTCCGCGGGCGCCAGCATACGCTCCATGCGGCATTCCTGTTCGAAGCTTCGTCGTTCGTAGAGCGGCTGTCCCATGGACGAGGCATCCAATTTGATCCAGGCCACCCCCAGATTCTGTAGCCAGGCAATGGCGTGGTCGAAGACAATGCCCGCATATCCCTTGCCCCGGTCTTCCGGGTTCGTCAGGACCATAGCGATCCAACCCAGGTCTGTTCCGTAAGGGAAGGCCATGGTGGTGCTTACCAGACGATCATCGACCCATACCCCGAAACAACCTTCCGGGGCAAAGTCGAGCATACGCTCTATATCAGCGTGTGTTTGATTCCATCCGGCGAGGTGGGCCAGTTTCAGGACTGCCGGGATGTCGTTCTTCGTAAGAGTTACGGTTTGAATTTGTGAGGATGCTGCTTTCATTGCGACGCAGTCTGCAAAGGCTCTGCGATAGACGAAGTTGGCAACGGCCTTAGGCGAATGCGCCGCAAGTAGATTTCGCCACCGTGGTCTTGCAGACTGATGTGTCCACGCTGACTTAATCCAAATCCCGCCCATTTGGCAAACTTGCTGGCAGCCACAAGCTCCCGAAACTCAGGCGCCTGTCGATTGAAGGTCAAAAGGAGCTCGCCGTTCAACCAGTGCTCCACCGACGCGCCACGCACCACAATGCGGGACTCGTTGAAAACACCTTCTGGACGAAGACCGCCACCGTCCGCAGGTAGCATGTCATAGAGTGCCCCGGTGCTGTGAATCGGCTTACGCAAGGGGTTGGATAGATTCTTTTCCACCATGATCTGGTACTCGAAAGAAACCGGTCCGCGTCCCGGAGCCAAATACTCATCAATCAGGTATTTCACTCCGCTATTCACGCCCTGCGGAGCTTTCCATTCAAACGCCAGTTCGAAGTTGCCGAAGGTTTCCTTCGTCAGCAAGTCACCGCCCCTCAGCGACGCATCGCCGCGAGGAAGCAAGTGCAGACAATGATCGTCGATCTTCCATCGATCCGATTCCACGGAAGACTTTCGAAAACTGCGCCAACCGTCAAAGGAGTACCCGTCGAACAACAACTTCCACCCCTGCGCTGCCTCTTCCGGACTCAGTGTGTTCGGATTGTCCGCATCGGCCTGTTTGCCGTTGTTGGCGGACTTCACGGACTCTGATTTTTCGCCGAAGGTGGGCGTCGGTTTCTCGGCTGCAAATGTGGCTCGGTCGGCAAATAAACCGCCGGTCATCAGTGCGATTCGCATTGCAAAGGAACGCCGTGTGTTCATGGGTAATCTTCAACTGCTTGCCGATACCCGACGGCGATGGCTTTGCGACTGCCGCAGCGTTGCCACTACCTCAGGTATACGAATGGATCGATGGAATGTACATATCATATCGATGATTTCGTGATTTCGTGACCGGGAATCGGTGGAAATCCGATGGCCCGGGAGTCCCGATTCTGCTGTGCAGGAAACCGCATCGGGTTGCCGCTCCGTTGATGTGTCGGCCATACTAATGGCCTATGTTCTTCCGCGTCCTGCTTCTGGTCCTTCTAGCGGCGCTCTCCACCTTAGGCCAGACCGCTGACCTGGTGGTTCTTGGCGCTCGTATTTACACCGTGAATACGGCACAACCCACTGCTTCTGCCTTGGCAGTGCAGGGAACGCGCATCGTGGCAGTCGGTGACGATTTGGCCGCGTATATCGGCCCGCAGACCCGCGTGATCGATGCCAAGGGCGCCACGATCATCCCCGGTTTGATTGATGCTCATGCGCATCTCGCTGGGTTGGGACAGGCTCTGGAGGTTCTGGATCTTCGTGAAGCTTCCAGCATCGAAGAGGTCACAAAACTGGTGCGGGAGGCCGCCGCCAAGGTGGAACCCGGTACATGGATCGGGGGACGCGGCTGGGATCAAACTCGATGGCCTGGCAAGGAATTTCCCGATCGCAACTACCTGACCGATGCCGCCCCGAACCACCCCGTCTACCTGGTGCGAATTGATGGTCACGCAGCCTGGGTCAACGGAAAAGCTCTGGAAATCGCAAAGGTCGATGCGACGACCGCGCACCCCAAGGGCGGCCGCATCATCCGCGATAAGGAGGGGGAGAATACCGGGATTCTCATTGATACCGCACAGCGTTTGGTCTCCCGGCACATTCCGGATTCCACGCAGCAGCAGATGGAGCGCAGGCTAAAGCTAGCGGCTGAAGAATGCGCCAGTCTCGGTCTGACGGGGGTGCACGACGCGGGAGTCGGAGAGCAGGGCATTGCGGCCTACAAGGAACTGATCCGGCGCGGCGAATTCCCTATCCGCTCCTACGTGATGATCGGGGGCGAGGGTGACCTGTGGCGCAGTTATCTGAAGTCCGGTCCTGAACGAGGCGATCATCTAACGGTAGCTAGCATCAAACTGGTGGCTGACGGCGCACTCGGTTCCCGCGGAGCCGCGATGATTGAAGACTATGCGGATGATTCCGGCAATCGAGGCCTGACCATTTTGCATCAAGAAGACATTCTGCGAGTCTCGCAAGACGCGGCCAAAGCTGGTTTTCAAGTTGCGACCCACGCTATCGGCGATGGCGCTAATCGTGTGACGCTGAAGGCCTATGGAGAGGTTCTGAGGGGCCCCAACGATAAGCGGTTTCGCATTGAGCATGCTCAAATTGTGCATCCGGACGATTTCCCACTCTTCAAACAGTATTCCGTCATTGCCTCCATTCAGGCTACCCACGCAACCAGCGACATGCGCTGGGCCGAAGACCGCATCGGTGCGCAGCGAGCCATCGGCGCCTATGCCTGGCGAACCTTTTTGGATACCGGCGTGCGCATTGCCAACGGATCTGATTTTCCAGTGGAATATCCGAATCCCATGTTAGGCTTCTACGCGTCCATCACCCGCCAGGACGGCAAAGGATGGCCAAATGCAGGTTGGTATCCCAAGCAGCTTCTGACGAGAGAGGAAGCGCTAAAGAGCTGGACGCTTGACGGAGCCTATGCGGCATTCGAAGAGAAAGAAAAAGGCTCGCTGGAGCCGGGGAAACTGGCTGACTTCCTGATCCTGTCCAAGAACATCATGGAAGTGGAGACCAAAGAGATTCTGACCACCAAGGTGAAGATGACTTTCGTCGGCGGCAAGCTGGTCTACCAGGCAAAAGACTGAGAGATCAGCCGCGCCTGCGGCGCGTAGCCGACAGAGAGCCAACGGACTTAATCCTGATGATTGCCGAAGGCCGGTGTCGGTCTGCCTTCCTTTTCCGCACCGCCCAAAGGCGCGATCTTCAAACATCGCCGTAAGTCATCCACCGTAAAGGGTTTAGGCAGTATGTCATCCACGCCGGCTTCTCGGTAGATCTCGTCGTTGATGCCGGGTTCCACAGCGCTAGACGCGATGATCGGCACCGTACGACGCCAATCACTACGCTTTCTCAAGCGAATGGCCGTATTAACGCCATCCAGATTTGGCATGTGGTGGTCAAGAAAGAGATAGTCGTATTGCTTCTCAGAACAGGCCGCAATCGCTTCCAGGCCGTCCGAAACAACATCGCAGCGCATGCCTAGTTGACGCAGCATCGAGGCCAGCACCACCTGATTCACACGATTGTCGTCGGCCACCAAGGCAATCTTTCCCGCCAAGTCTTTTGTGCCTGTCGATCCATCAGCGACGGGAAGCGCGGATACATTTGTCACGATAGAAGAAATCGAGCTCTCTCGGGACGACACCTCTGCGGCTACAATCCGTCGATCATCAGCAGGTGTGGAAATAGCGCGGGATGCTGGCGCCCGAGAGTTTACGCCTTGCTGGTAGGAAATCTGCAGAAACAGCTCCTGTACTGTGCGATCAAATCTTCCCGATGTGAAAGGCAGCCGTAACGCTGCACTGAATGGGATCTCCGACAGTGCGGTCTCACAATCAAGATACTCGGCCCCACAATAGATAATTACCGGCACGTGCTGGCGATGGGCGCGCGCGCGCGACACGATGCCCTGGACGGTCATGGCATCAGTCACGCCGTGCAGCACCAAAAGGTCAAAGTCAGAGCCTCCGCTTTCGGCCTCCCATTCTGCCCCGTCCTCGTGTTGCCAAACGACTTCCGTTCCGGATCCTTCCAAGTGCTGTAACAACATTTCCATGGGACGGATTTCGGTGGACTGGTCCACAACGTCTTGTTTGGCGGCGCCACTCAACTGCACTCTCTCAAGCGCCATACGTAGGATGCTGCCTTCCGCCAACTCGGCAGCGGTATTCGTCTTCGTCGTGGACGAAAAGGTGACTAAGCGCACCTTGCGCAGGACAGGAGCCGCGGAACCACTGGGCGCCTGGCTGCTGTCGGGGGTGTCCGTCTCGTCCGCGGCATCGCTATCGGGCAGATCCTGCTGGGTTTGTTTCGGGCTGCTTTGGAGATCTTGCAGACGCTGGTCCCCAGAGGTGTGAACTTGAACGGGAAATTCGAACCAGAAACGGGCGCCACCCAACGGGCCGTCGGTGACGCCGATGTTTCCATTCATCAACAGCACCAATTCCCGAGCAATGCTTAAGCCTAAGCCTGTGCCGACGGCTCCACCTTGGGCATCCCGGTCCAGGCGGACGAAGGATTGGAAAACCCGCGCTCGGTCCTGCTTGGCCACGCCGGGCCCGCTATCATCCACATTGCAACGGATAAAGGGATAACCGGCTTCCTTGCCAGCCATGCTCAGGCTCACCTGCACACGGCCCGACGGTGTGTACTTGATGCCGTTCGCCAGCAAATTGATCAGCAACTGGCGTATGGCGCGACGGTCTGTGCGAATCAGTTCGGGGACCTCCCGGCTGACCACCCAGGACAGCTCCAGTTTCCGCTGTTCGGCTACCGGCGTCAGCATGGCCACGGTATCTTCCACCAACTGGCGCAGGTCCACGGCTTCTGCCTGCACCGATTGTTTGCGGGCTTCCAGTTTGGAAAAGTCCAACAGATCGGTGACCAGTTTCAGCAGTTCTTCGCCGGATTGCTGAATCAGACGCAGGTAGTCGTGCTGCATCGGAGTCAGGGGAGTAGTCTCTAGCAAAGACGCTAACCCCAAAACTCCGTTCAGCGGCGTACGCAATTCGTGGCTGATCCGGTCGACAAAAATCGACTTCTGTTGCACCAGAGCCAGGGCCTCGCGAGCGCGCCGTCGGCTCAAAATCACCATAAACAACAGGCAACCGCAGGAAAGACAAAGGCCTACCAAGGCCATTTGCATGCGGCGTTCTTCCTCTTCCGAGTGCGTCTCAGCAAAGGTGTCATAGCTGCGATACTGCGCGTGCAGAGGGAACTCCGCGAAAATCTCGTGAAGGCGGCCGGAACGGGCAATCTTCCCGAATTCCGCGCGTATCCGATCTGCCTCCGCTGACTTTGCGAAGGTCGATCCAATGGCGAGATCCCAGCTCCAATCCGGCAATAGACGGCTTACGATACGTTTGCCAGAGCATTCCGGCAACTGCAATAGCCCCATGGTGTAAAGGGTGGCGGAATCCGATATCATCGCGTCAGCCGCGCCGGAGCACAGCGCCGCCAACTGGCTGCCAGCTTGCACGTAGACTGGCTGGGCATCCGGAAATGCCGCGTCAACCTTGCCCTGAAGCCACTGACCAGACGTGATGGCGATACGGCGTGGCTGGTAAGTGGCGGGGTCGACCGTCGGATCGTGAATGAATCCGATCTGATACTCCGCGGTGCCGATTGGTTGCGTCAGATGAAAGTGCAAGCGCCGTTCCGGCGTCACCGTGACCATCGGCCAAAGGTCTACCCCTTGCGTTTCATCGGCAAGCACCTGTTCGGGCCGCACGTTCATGGGACGAAAGGTAAGCTTGATGCCCGCTTGTTTCGCGGCTTCTCGCACGGCCTCCACGATGATGCCACCTACCGTTCCATCTGGATTTACGACCTGGAAGGGTGGGGAATGATCGGTGCCGACCACGAGTTCTTTTGCAAGCGGACGGCGTGGACCGAAAAGCAGAAATAGCGACGCCGCCAAGCCCATCAGCGCAACGCCCGCGACGATGCGCAATTTCAGGCTCGATCCGCCGTCGCCTCCAAAGCCCCCGGATTGGCTAGTTTGTTTCGGCACGCTGAAATAGCAGAGGTTTTCTTCTATTAGACACGGCTTTCGACCACTTTGTCAGCCACCGCAAATGGGGGTAGTACCAGACGTCGTAGATCTGCTAACCAGTTCAAATAGAAGACGTAATCGATATAGTAGCCCAGCTCAGGATCTTGTCCCTCCTTCTAGAGCCGAAGAGCATCCATTTCAATTGCTTGCAGTATCCCAGAAACTCTCTGGGTATTTCGCACAGCGGAACAGGAATTGATCGCCATTTGGGTTCGTTTCGCAGTTTGCTGGATGTGCGACAATCGCGAGCATGATAGCGCCGTCGCAACTTGCATGGATACGTAGGATGCTGCTCCTGCGTATGGTGTTTCTAGCCGTTTTGTTCGTTGGGGGAGGACTTTTATTGCCTTCCTCGCTGAACGGACAGGGCGTCGAATACATCCGGGAGCATTACACCAAGTACGAATACATGGTGCCCATGCGTGACGGTGTTCGCCTCTATACCGCCGTCTACGTGCCGAAGGAGAGGGAAGGGAAGACCTTCCCGATTTTGTACACGCGCACCCCCTACAGTTGCGCTCCCTATGGCGCCGACAACTACCGGCCTTCGCTCGGTCCGGCTCCGGAAATTTATGAAAAGGAAGGTTTCATCTTTGTCTACCAGGACGTGCGAGGCCGTTTCCAAAGCGAAGGCGATTTCATGCATGTCCGGCCCTACATCCCAAACAAGCTATCGAAGACGGACGTTGATGAAACCAGCGACGTCTACGACACCATCGACTGGCTGGTAAAGAATGTTGACCCCAACAACGGGAAAGTGGGCCAATACGGCATCTCCTACCCAGGTTTCTATACGGCGGCAGGCATGATCGATGCCCATCCTGCGCTAGTTGCCTCGTCTCCTCAAGCTCCTGTGGCGGACTGGTTCATGGGTGACGACTGGCATCACAACGGCGCGTTCATGCTGCAGCATGCCTTCCGCTTCCTTTCCTCTTTCGGTAAACCGCGTAAGGAGCCAACCACCAAACGTGCGGAGCCCTTCGACTTCGGCACCGCCGACGGATATAAGTTCTACCTCAATATGGGCGGGATGCCCGAGGCGAACGCAAAGTATCTGAAGAGCGAGATTCCCTTCTGGAATGAACTGATGGAACAGGAAAGCCTGAATGGATATTGGAAGGCACGGGCCATCGCCACTCACCTGAAGGCGATACGCCCTGCTGTGCTGTCGGTGGGTGGCTGGTTCGATGCGGAGAATCTGTACGGCGTGCTTGACGTCTACCGTAAAACCGAAGCGCAGTCGCCAAGCGGCGCAAACATGCTGGTGATGGGGCCCTGGGACCACGGCCAATGGGCTCGGGAAGATGGCGAAAAGCTGGGTGATGTCACGTTCGGGTCGAAGACCAGCGTCTACTATCGCAAGAACATCGAGTTTCCGTTTTTCATGCAGCACCTGAAGGGCGCCAAGGACGCAGCCTTGCCCGAAGCGTATCTCTTTGAAACGGGAAAAAATGAGTGGCGCAAGTATTCCCAGTGGCCACCCGCCGAGGCAAAACCACGCAAGCTCTATTTCCATTCGGGCGGGATGCTCTCTTTTGATCCTCCTTCCCAAGCAACCCAAGCCTTCGACGAATACATCAGCGATCCGGCAAGGCCTGTCCCTCACATCGGGAAGGTGCAGTTGCACCTGACTAAGGAGCATATGGTGGCCGACCAGCGTTTTGCTGCGACCCGCCCTGACGTCCTGGTCTATCAGACCGAAGTCCTGGAAGAAGACGTTACCCTGGCTGGCCCCATCACCGCCGATCTCTTTGTCAGCACTACCGGGACCGATTCGGATTGGGTCGTGAAGGTAGTGGACGTGTACCCGGAGGATTACCCAAATCCGAACCCCAACCCGACAGAGGTGGAGATGAAAGGTTATCAGCAACTGGTTCGCGGCAATGTAATCCGTGGCAAGTTCCGCAAGAGCTTCGAAAAGCCGGAGCCCTTTGTTCCTGGTAAAGCGGAGCCCGTCAAGTTCGAACTGCACGACGCCCTGCATACCTTCCGTCGTGGGCATCGCATCATGGTGCAGGTACAAAGTTCGTGGTTCCCGATGATCAACCGCAACCCGCAGAAATTCGGCAACATCTTCAATATGTCGGAATCGGAATATCAGAAGGCCACTCAACGGGTCTACCGGCAGAAGGGAATGGAATCTGGCATCTTGGTGCGCGTGGAATCCAACAAATAGGTGACTTTCCTCGCCAGGCTCATGTCCTAAGTCGTGTGTAGTGAGCGTATTGGGTTTCCGTGCCCAAAGCTGAAGTTTTGGAACCTGCTTGCTCACTAGCCTTGAAACGGAGTACGTTTGCAAAGGATCTTGTAACAGACGGCAACCATTGGGGCTTTGCCGTTCGGTCTACGGATGCTTAAAGGCGGGGGTTTTGTGATGCTTTCACGTTTGGCTACCACGGGAATGTTGTGTGTCGGGCTGCTGCTGCAGCCCGTGTCTATCTATGCGCAGACGAAGAACCTGAAACCGGGCTTTAACTTCTTCAGCAAAGATCAGGACATCCAAATGGGCCGGGAAGCCGCGGCCCAAGTTGATCGGGAAATGCCGATCGTCAACAATCCGCAGTTGGAACAGTGGCTCAACGATTTGGCAAAACCGCTGATCAGCCAGCCGGAGGCCGGTGATTACCCTTACACCTTCAAGTGGGTAAACGATCCGAACATCAACGCCTTCGCGTTGCCAGGCGGCCCTATCTACATGAACACGGGCTTGTTGAAGCACGCGGACAACGAAGGTGAGGTTGTCGGTGTGCTGGCGCATGAAATCAGCCACGTGGCGTTGCGTCATGGCACCAATCAGGCGTCGCGCGCCAATCTGTTCACCATTCCCGCCATGATTGGATCGATGGCGCTTGGCAACAACGGCGGCATGCTTTCGCAGTTGAGCCAACTCGGAATCGGTTTGGGACTCAATGGCGTTCTGATGAAGTACTCCCGTGGCGCCGAAACCCAATCTGATCAGCTAGGTTCCCTGTTGATGCACCGGGCGGGGTATAACCCCATCGATATGGCCAACTTCTTCGAGAAGCTGGAGGCCATTGCCGGTAACCAAGGCGGCGTAGCTACCTGGTTTTCGAGCCACCCCAATCCCGGTAACCGTGTGCAGAATGTGCAGAAGGAAATCGTTACCTTCGATCGTCGCGAGTACACACGAAATACTGGCAAATTTGCGCAGATGAAAGCGCTAGCAGCCAAGCTACCGGCGCCTGCCAAACAGGCGCAACCCGGTCAGTCGGCAGGGCAGGGGAGTGCAACCGCTACCATTCCCCCAACCAATGGCTTGGAGGCGCCGTCCTCGCGGACCACGGCTCATCGTTCCACCAGCTATCAGGTAAGCTATCCGCAGAACTGGCAGGTGCAGAAGGGCCAACAGGGCGAGAACGTGACCATTGCGCCCAGCTACGGACAGGTACAGGTCGGCAACGGCTCTGCGCTCGGTTATGGAGCGATGTTCGATGTGCACACCGGGGATCAATCCCAGCATCTGGAAGAAATTGCTGCCGCCATCGAAAAGGGTGTGATTCAAAGCAACCCGGGCATGCAACTAACGCAGGAACCGATGCGCCTGACTGTGAACAACCGGAGGGCTGTACTCTACATGCTCAGCGGTCCGGGCCCCTACCAGGGACACGACGAAGTGGTGGTGCTGGCCGTGGTGGAGCGAGGTTCTAACCAAGCCGTCTCCGCTATCTTCGTGGCGCCAGAACGCGACTACAGCCGCTTTGAACCCACCTTCCAGCAGATGCTGCGATCCATTACTGTGCGGTAATCATAGCTGACCCTACAGCACTGACAGAAACAGGGAGCGCTTTAGAAGCGGCTCCCTGTTTCTGTTTGAAGGCGATCCTCTTGCAAGCAAAGCTTTGATTGCAAAGCTCCCAACTCCTGGAAACATGCATCCAAGCGGGCGCCTCTTGGCTCAGCCCTTCAGGCGGGGCCGTGGGCGTGGACACTATCCAGAGGTCTGGGCTCCTTTTTTGTGTTCCCCGTAGTTTCTCGATATCTGATCAAACCTGCCTCGGTGTTACGTTTGTAATCTATCGTCTTTCACGCGCCTGCCGGCGCGATTCTGCCGCTTATATCAGTGAGAGCCGAAATCAGGAACGATGTGGGTATGGACGCCAAGTGATCCGTCGGGCTGGGGACGCAGAGCCTTTGCGCTACCGCCTCAGACCCATGGAAAGTGCGACAACCCTCCGTTCCGTCCCGTGTACCCGGGACTGCGGAGACTTAGTTATGAGGCAGTACTTTTTTCTGGGAGCCACGTTGCTGAGCTTCTTGCTGGCGAGTTGCTCAGAAACTGGCAAACAGACCAACACCGAGACCAGCGCTCCGGTCCAGACAAGCTCAATTTCAGCTCACTCGGTTGAGACGGAATTCGGAGTTACGTCCTGCAAGCAGGAGCCGGATATGAGCGATCCCAATGAGACGCCCTACCTGCGGTGTCCTGGGGTTGCAGGCTATTCGTTGATCGTCAGACGAGTGGATTCCGGCAGGAAGTCCATCGACATCATTGACCGTCGGCAGCAGGCGCATCCACTCAATTACCAGGACGTCATCAGCCGCCAAATGTTTGCGCTCGGCGGCAGAGCGGAATGGCGCATCGTTGGCAGTGGCGAACAGCAGACCCCGGTCGCCCTCATTGTTTCTGTAAAAACCCACGAGAACGTTGACGACCCAGAGAAGGTGACAAACACCTATCTGGCGGTCGCAAAAATCACCCAGGAAGATGTTTGTGTCACCGACCGGATCGTGGAAGGCTCCCTTTCCGCCGAGCAACTGCGGCAAGTCGCGGACGAGGCTCCAAAGAAACCCTGCCTTCCACCGCGACCGCCATTGCCGGGCGACACAAACACTGCGCAATAAGTACAGCGCAGTAAGTAACGACCCTTTCCATTTCCAAGAGTTCAACTGTCGTCGTATTCCCAGGAATGCAGCGAAGGAGGATACCTATGCCTACGCCCGTAGAGTTCATGCGACAATACCGCAACCTGAGGGTAAATGCCGTCATTGATGATCCGGTTACGAATACCTGCCGGACCGCCACCTACCTGGTGGAGATCAAGAAGTACTTCATGATGGATTGGGACGCCGGCACGGAGGAACGTAGCGACTACAACGTCGTCACGCGAGGTGCCAGGACCGATACCTGGTTCCAAACCAACAAAGAGAACATCAAGACGGCGGCCATGGGCAAGGGCGCCCCGCACGATTATGAACTCGCCCTTGAATGGGCGGTCCGTTCCCGCAAGATTACGAATGTCACGCAGGCTACATTGCAGACCTACGCCGACGAACACCTTGGCATCGACTGCTCCGGCTATGTCACGAACTATCTGTGCGCGGTGGGCAAAAAGACCTATTCGGCCTCGACGGTGCGTAACACCAATGCCGCTTCCTACTACAACACTTCAAAGGCTGTGAATGACTCAACGCAGGTAAGGCAGGGCGATCTATTGGTTTGGATGGACGGGAATAATGTGAAGAGAAGCCCGGGCCACATCGCCGTGGTGGAATCCTACGTGGCGCAGTGCCGCCCGGGTGGAAACATGCGCGTGGTGGAAGCTACGGGGGCTTCTGGCGCAACGCCGAAACTGCTGGATTCGATGTACGAGGTAGAGCGCATCATCCCAAGAAACGGCGCGACTCCCATGATCTTCCAAGTCAAACGTCATGGACATTCAGGGAGCCGCGTCGCAGTGATGCGGTACTAGCCAGGGCACGCCGCTGTTGCGGTGCGCTTAGCTTCCAATTGGAGAACTGTGCTTGGCGCAGAGGGTTCGGAGTTCCGCCAGCAATCGCGGCATTGCGGTAGCGGTGGGCTCCGGGTCTTCGTATTCGACGGCCAAGTAGCCTTTGTAGCCGCTGGCGGCAAACATGCCGGTGAGCTTGTCCCAATCCGACTTCACGCGTTCTTTCGAATTGGCGGAGGCGATGTTTGTCTTATATTGAGCAGCCACCGCGTAGGGCAAACACATCTCGATTTGTGGGATGGGATTTTCTTTGAAATTTCCCGTGTCGAGATTGATGCCCACGTAGTCGGAGTTCACCTTGGTGACAATTTCGACGATATCCTTTGCGTAATCCGTAATGCCCCCATGGTTTTCCAGGCCCAGAATCACACCATGGCTCGCGGCATAGTCTGAGGCAACCTTCAGCACTTCCACACACCAGCCAATGGCGTCCGCGTTGGTGGAGCCCTTGGGTACTGTCCCGCCGAAGATGCGAATATGGCCAGCTCCCAGTTTGGCCGCTACATCCACCCACTTCTTGATCTCCTGAACCTGTTCCTGGCGCTTGGATGCGTCATTTTGGCAAAGGTTCGTACGCACGGAGATGCTGTAAATATCGACACCGTTGATGTAGGCCAGGCGACGCAAGGGCATCAGGAAGCTGTCTTCGGTATTGGGAAACCAATAGACGGTGAGATCCAGCCCATCAATGCCGTGATCCACAGCGACACGCACCAGATCTCCGTAGCTGAGTGACTTATCAGCCAATTCTTTCCGGTAAGAATACGCGCAAATGGCAGGCTTGAGCCGAGCCTTTTTGCCAAACATGTCCTGGGTTCTTGTGCCCCCGACAAGCGGTAAGCCAGTAGTTAGCAGCGGCAATGCGCCAAGCAAGGTGCGTCGATTCATATCTGCGGAGCCCTCCGACGGAAAGTATCTCGTTCATTCTATCTATGAACGGAATTCGGCGCGTAGACATTCCACCAAATAGAATGCATCGACAACCGTGCTTGATCAGTGGCTACTTGGGGTTCTCTCCGGTGAATTTCGGGTTGCTGAAGAACTCGTGGATCAACTTGCGCAACAGTCCGAGAGAGAACAAGATAGCCAGCAGGTTCGGGATGGCCATCAAGCCGTTGAGTGTATCGGCAATGGACCACACCAGCGTCAGACTGCCTGTTGCACCCAGGAAAACGAAGACGATCCAGGCAACACGGTAGGGCAGTTGCGCCTTGGTTCCAAACAAGTATGTAACGCCGGTTTCCCCATAGTAGGCCCAGCCGATGATGGTGGAGAAAGCGAAAGCAATCACGCTGGTGCTGACAACGATACCTCCCCAAACCCCCGGCAAGCCTATTTCAAATGCCTTCGCGGAAAGCGCCGCGCCGGTGGCTCCCGTGGTCCAGGCGCCCGTGACGAGAATCGCGAACCCAGTCAGCAGACATACAACCAGCGTGTCTACGAATACCTCGAATATGCCGTACAACCCCTGGCGCACCGGGTGATCGGTGGATGCGGAGGCGTGTACGATAGGGGCGCTTCCCAAACCAGCTTCGTTCGAAAACAAGCCACGTGCGATCCCCATGCGCATGGCTTGCGTGATGGTCGCTCCGGCGAAACCGCCAGCGGCTGCATGTCCATTGAAGGCGGAATCAATGACCAGGGAGCATACGGCGGGGATTTCGGAGAAGTGAAGCAGAAGAATAACCAATGCGCCACCAATGTAGAAGATGCACATAAAGGGCACCAGCACGGTGCTGAACTGTGCGATGCGCTCAATCCCGCCGAGCACCACCAAACCTACCAACATACAAAGAATGATGCCGGTTAGGGTGCGATCAACGCCGTAGGTTGCCAGCACAGCATCCGCCACGGAATTGGCCTGCACCATGTTGCCGATACCGAATGCCGCAAGCGAAGTGAGCAGGGCAAAGATAGAGCCCAGCCAAGGCATCTTCAAACCGCGGCTAAGGACGTACATGGCTCCACCACGCATAACACCACTCGCATCACGTTCCCGATAGTGCAGGGCGATGACGATTTCCGAGAATTTCGTCGCCATGCCGAACACGCCGGAAAACATCAGCCAGAAGAGCGCTCCCGGTCCGCCCAAAAAGATTGCCGTGGCCACACCGGCGATATTGCCGACGCCCACCGTAGACGCTAGCGCTGTGGCCAGAGCCTGGAACGGGGTGACACTTCCGGTGCCGGAGTTCTTGTGGAAAAGTTTGCCCACCACCTCTCGAAACGCAAACGGAAGCTTCGTGATCTGAATGGCTCCGGTGACAACCGTTAGTAGAATCCCGGCACCAACCAGCAAGATCATCAGGGGAGGCCCCCAGACAATTCCATTGATGGCGCTGTTCCAGGAGCTGATGATTTGTTCGAGAGCTAGCATGAGAAGTCTGCATTGTAGCGTGGGTCAGGAAGGCTACGTGTCATCTTCGTCGTCATGCAGCATCTCGCTCACCGACAAGATGGTCTCTGGCGAGTTCCCTTCGAGACGGTTATTGACGAAAAAGAGCCCGGGAACATGCTGCTCCATCGCTCGCCGACTAAGGTCCACAAGTGCGTTGCGCACCTCTGGATAGGGTTGCTGCACGTGGGTGTAGGGCTGAAAAAGCTCCACGGCATCTTGGAAGGCGCGACCGGGACGGAGCAACGCGCGGGCCACAATAAAATCTGCCGTGAAGGCGTTCTGCTGAGTGATTTGTTCGGGGAGCGGAGGCATCCGAGACCATGAGTTGAATACATGGGCGACACGGTGCGCACGCAAGCACTGAAAATAGGATTCCGCGAAATAGTCTTCGTTCCGAATCTCGACCGCATAACGGAAAGAAAGCGGAAGGGCAGCCAGGAAGTGATCGAGGTCGTCCACGAAGGCATCCACTTGCGGGTAGGTGCTCTTAGACATCGACCCGAACTCCAGCATGACCACGCCCACCTGTTGCTGATAGGCGGACAGCGGTTGCAGGAAGGCGCTGGTCATCAATCCTGCATCCAGGAAGCTATCGTTCTCCTGTCCGCCTCTGGACCCATAACGTGCATGCGAGGGCCACTTGGGTACCGTGATCATTTCCGGCGTTTTGAAGCCAAACAACAGGTTGGGCGCTGTCTTGAAGAGATGTTCCCATTGCGCGTTTGTTGGGAAGTTATAGAAGGAAAAGTCTCCGCCAACCGAGGGAAAGACTTCCGCATACTCCGCCAGACACTCTTCATCGAATTTCTTCTTGGAAAATCGGCCGCGGGTCAGATATCGGTGTTCGGTGTAGATCTGGTTCACCCAACCCAAATACTTCCAGGAACTTCCGCCGAAGTAGATTCCTTTTGCCGCCAACCGGGCAAGTGCGACGCGAAGGCGTTCCCGAAACGAGTTGGGGTCGGGCTGGTCAAAGGGCAGTAGTAGCTTGCTGGCCATCTTTTCTCTTCGTTGTTAGCTGTAAACGCTTATACTGTAAATATGCTCACCGAGCGGCAGCAGCAGATTCTGAATTACATCATGGCATTTCGCCAGGAACATGGCTGCTCACCCTCCATTCCGGAGATGCAACGCCACTTTGGCATCCGCAGCCCAAACGGCATTGTCGGCCACCTTCATGCGCTGGAAACCAAGGGCTTCATCCGGCGCGGCGAACGCGGCTCCAGGCAGATCGATGTGGTTGAGCCCCTTGAAGATCTTCGTGCGCCAATCGTCAATATTCCGGTCTTTGGCCTGATTCCCGCAGGTACGCCCGTTGCGGTGACAGAGCACCAGCCCGAAGCCTGCATTTCGGTTGATGTCGATACGCTCGGCTTCAAACCCGATGGCAATTGCTTCGCGGTAAAGGTGCGTGGCGAGTCCATGCGCGACGCGGGCATTTTGGATGGCGATACTGTGATCGCCGACGCCTCCGTGACCCCGCGTCCCAATCAAATTGTAGTGGCCTTGATCGACGGTGAGAGCACCTTGAAACGTCTGGTGCACGTGAAAGGGAAGGTCTTTCTGAAGGCGGAGAACGCCGAATTTCCCGATTTGACTCCGCAAGATGAACTGCAAATTCAAGGTGTCGTTCGCACGGTAATCCGTCGCATGTAGCCCACCGGCGTCTCCGGTTCGTCCTCTCCTGCTGGTTCCGTCGCGCCTCCACAGCCCTACGCTGTGTAACTTCGATCAGTTCAAGGTGCGCATCGTCCGACTCCCACCACCCCACTGTTGCGACAATAGAAGCTGCGCCTCATGTTTGCTCATATTCCTCGTTGGCTTCGTATCGTCGTTTACGTCCAGGCTGCTCTGGTGATTGCCGTTCCGTTGGGCGGGTGGCTGCTGCAGAAGCAGCAGGAAGAATCCCAAGCCCGGCAATTTCCCCCTCCGGGGAAGTTGGTGGACGTAGGTGGGCATCGTTTGCACATCTATTGTCTGGGCCAGGCATCAGAGAAGCCGACAGTGGTCTTCAACGCCGATAGCGGAGACAGCGGGCTTGTTTTCCGTAAAGTGCAGGAACAAACGGCGGCGTTCACCCGGAGTTGCGCTATTGATCGCGCCGGTTTCGGCTGGAGCGACCCGGGTCTGGATGACCGGGGAATCGTTACTACAGCCAAAGAACTGCATGCCGCCCTGGCCGCCGCTGGCGAAAAAGGACCCTACGTGCTGGTGGGCCATGGCATAGGTGCGCTACAGATGCTGGGCTTTGCCGGACTTTTCGATGCCGACACCAAAGCCGCGGTTCTGCTGGACCCGACGCCGCCCGCATGTTTGAAAGATCGTTTTGATGGGATTGTGCAGAGCGCTGACCCGACGTATCAAGCGGCGATCAAAGAAAAACTAGACGAAGTAATTGCGGAACGAGGCGCCTGCCCGCCAGGGGAAGGTGGCACCCAGCTCTACGGCTGGCTCGCACGCATCGGCATGGTTCGCGCCTTGGCCGGCCGGAACTTCGACCCGACCTCTCCATCCCCGGACATGCTGGAGATGCACCGTGCGCTAAAGTTGCGCACCTCTCACGCAGACGCCGTGGTGCAGGAAAGCACCACCTGCTACCAAGGTCTGCCTGAAGCGCAAAGCGCTCTTTCCCGCTGGACCAGCAAGCCGTTGGCCATCCTGACGCGTGGTCGTATGGGCAGCTTCGTGGAAGACCAGGAATTTCTAACCCGTCGCGGTGACGCCACGCTGCAAGCCTATGAGCAGGCACAGTTGGCCTATCTCAAGCATGCGCATCAGCAGATGGCGGAAGCCGCGCACGGTTCTCAATCCGTCGCTGGCGGAAGCGCGCACTACGTGATGCTGAGCGAACCGGAACTCGTAGTGAACACGATCCGGGACGTCTGGAGCCGTTCTGTAGCGGGAAACGAAGCCGCGCACTGAGTGTTCCTTACCACCAAGTGGTTAAACACCTTAACGGATAAACGCTCTATTGTGAATGGAATAGCGTCTACGAGCTCGCTTCGCTCCTGAACATCCTGAGTGTCTATGTTTTTTGCATGCAAAGTGGGCCTTATCACTTTGGCGGCGTTTGCGGCTGTGCGAGGATATAAGGGGTTGTTGTTCGAGTTCGCCCTTCTTTCAGAGGGCGTCCCGGCGGCATCCAAGGTACTTATTCAATGGAAAGCGGCAGTAGCCCCAATCTAGTGACTTCTACGCGAGCCGAATCTGGCTTATGTAGCCACTCCGTAGAGTGCTTGCTTGCCGCGAAACTTGGTGCGACATTCGCCCGGCAAAGCCGTGGCTATTCTGATCGGAAGGAGGGTACGCCATGCAACATGAAGCAGCCATGGAACATGCGGAAGCCCTCGTCCAGGACGAAAAATGGTACGAGGTTCGGCAACTAATCAGCGAGTGGCCCGAGCCTGAAATCGCTGATCTTCTATTTGATTTGCCGCCCGCCCACCGGGCTATCCTGTTCCGCCTTCTTCCACACGACAAAGCTACGGACGTTTTCTCCTTTCTGGAGCCCGAGCTTCAAAACCACCTGCTTACAGACCTGACCGAGGAAGAAACGCGCCGGCTGATTACCAATCTGGCCCCGGATGACCGTACTCACCTTCTGGAAGATCTGCCGGGTGAGGCGGTTCAGAAGCTGCTTAACCTTCTGCCCCCCGAAGACCTTTGGAAGACTCGCCAACTGTTGGGATATCCAGAGGAAAGCGTCGGTCGTCTGATGACGCCCGACTACGTGGCCGTTCGTCGACACTGGACCGTTTCCGAGGCCCTGAAGCATATTCGCGCCAAAGGGCAGAAGGCTGAGACCATTTCCACCATCTACGTGGTGGAGAACCGATGGCAGTTTGTTGACGCGGTTTCCCTGGAATCGATCGTTCTCGCTCAGTTGGATACCCACATCGAAGACCTTCTGGCTCGGGACCTGGTGGCGCTATCGCCCCTGGCTGACCGGGAAGAGGCAGTGCGCACCATTACGCGCTATGACGTCTTTTCGATTCCGGTCGTGGATTCACGCAATGTGTTGCTGGGCGTGGTCACTGCGGATGACGTTTTTGACGTCGCCGAAGAAGAGGCCACGGAGGATTTCCAGAAGGGCGCCGCTGTCAATCCGCTGAAATCGAGCTATCGCGAGGCCTCTCTCTGGGAGTTGTTCGCCAAGCGTTTTCCCTGGCTTTTGGCGCTTATCGGTGTGAATCTGCTTTCCTCTACCGTGATTGCGGTCTACGAGGACTTGCTGCAAACGGCGATCGCACTGACCTTTTTTATGCCCCTTCTGCTGGGCACGGGAGGGAACACGGGTTCGCAAGCGGCAACCCTGGTTGTGCGTGCTTTGTCGACGGGCGATCTGGAACTTTCGGATTGGATGCGCGCCATTGGCAAAGAAGTGATGGTCGGTTTGGTGTTGGCGGTTTGCATGGGCCTGGCCACCTCGTTACTGGGGTTCTGGCGCGGGGACTGGCACCTGGCGCTGGCTGTCGCGCTTTCGATGGCTGGTATCGTCATTTGGACAAATCTGATGGGCACCGTTCTTCCCTTTGTTCTGGTGCGCATGAAGCTCGACCCCGCCGTTGCTTCCAGCCCTCTAATTACCTCGGTCTCCGACGTTACCGGATTGATCATCTACTTTCTCATCGCTCGTGCGATTCTGTTGGGATAGCGTAGCGCTGTTTATTGCAGCGTTCGAGATTGTCGTTTCTGGGAAGACGGCGATCAGATCAACATAGTGCCTGATTGCCTATTTCACTACCGGACTGGTAGAGTAGTCAAATATCGACGGGGAGACCACTCACGATGCGCATGTTTCGTACATTGCTTTGTCTGCTGACGCTGGGTGTCAGCTTGACCTTTGCTCAGGCTCCGGTAGCCACTCACCTGAAGGTGGGCGACACGGCGCCAGATTTCACGCTAAAAGCCACCGACGGATCTGACGTCACGCTTTCCAGCTTTCGCGGTAAGAACGGCGTGGTGTTGGCCTTCTTCCCGGCAGCATTCACGGGTGGTTGCACCAAAGAAATGCAGGCTTACCGCGACACTATCGCCAAATTTGAAGGTACGGGCACAAAGGTTTTTGGGTTGAGTACGGACAATCTGCCCTCCCAAAAGCACTGGGCGACAGAAGTTATCAAGACGCCGGTTCCCCTGTTGAGCGACTTCATGCGAGAGGTTTCCGCCAAGTACGGCGTGCTGATCAAAGAACGAGGCATTGCCAACCGCGCAACCTTTGTTGTCGATAAGAATGGCAAAATCACCCACATCGACCAGGGCACGGACGCCATTGACCCCACTGCGGCTCTTGAGGCCTGTGCACGCCCACCGCTGAAGCGATAGCTCTTAACGGGAAAAGACCGCAGATCGTGGCCGAGTGCCCGTTCTGCGGTCTTTTCGTTAGCGTACCTGCAATTCCCCTGCTGATTCTCAGCTAAAGACAACAGTTCGCTGGCTGAGACAATGGCCTTTGGGAACAATCCACTAACCCAGGCGCCAAGCCAGCAGGAGTGCGGTCAAGGTCTTGCCGTCGTTCAGGGTTCCACGATCCACCATCTTTTCCAGTTCCTGCCTGGCAAACCAACGCAGTTCCAATTCCTCATCTCCTTCTGGCGCCGCCAGACCTTGCCGCAGCCCCGTGGCGAGGTAGAGATGCATCTTTTCCGAAACGAAGCCGGGTGTGGGATATATGCTGGCCAGACGCTTCCAGCGGGAGGCTCGTAGGCCGGTCTCTTCAATCAGTTCCCGTTTTGCGGCTGCAACGGGCGTCTCTCCCTTGTCAATACGACCCGCAGGCAACTCCCAGACCTTCGCGTCCACAGGCGCGCGGTACTGTGAGACTAGCAATACCCGGCCATCATCGTCCTGGGGCATGACGACGGCAGAGCCAGAATGCGTAACGACCGAGCGCTGCAATTGTTTTCCTCTCGAATCCGTAACAACAACCTCGTGCACGTCAAAGACTGGCGTGCCGAGCACTTTGCGATCACGAAGCCATACCATGCTTCCAGTTTGCTACAGGTTCACCACCGCCACAGAGGCGCATCGTGGATGGATACTGCCTATGGCTTGGATCGCCGGCGTTGGAACGGCAGCACCTTGCTGCCGTTGGCCGTCATATCGACAGCGCCATCCACCTGACTGGATAGCGCTTCTGCCGCCTTCCCTTGGTAGCCCGCCACCCACTTCTCAAAACGGTCACAGGGCATGGGCCGGGCAAATAGATAGCCTTGCACTTCATCACAGCCCGATTCATACAGAAAGCGTAGTTGCTCTGGCTTTTCCACTCCCTCAGCGTTTATCTCGATGCGCAGCCCGCGTGCCAGTTCCACCATGCTTCGCACAATTGTGCGGCAGCGATGGCTGCTGAGAGATCCCTGCACGAAGGTGCGATCGACCTTCAGCTTGGAGAAGGGGATTTCGCGAAGATGCGCCAGGGACGAAAAACCGGCTCCGAAATCATCGAGAGCCACACGGATGCCCTCGCGACGTAGACGTTCCACAACTTCTACCGTCTTGGCTTCGCTCGCCAGCACGGCGGTCTCGGTGATTTCCAGCTCAATATCCACAGGAAGGTCCGGGACTTCGGCCAGGATGCCGAGCGTGGTGGAAAGAAATGCCGCATCATGCAGCTCGACTGGTGACACGTTAACGGCAAAACGTGCCCGATGGGGAATCATCTGGCTCCACATGTGGGCTCGGGCGCAGACCGCCCTCAGGACGTAGCGGCCAATTCTTGCAATCTGCCCAGTGGATTCCGCCATCGGAAGAAAATGGGCTGGCGCCAGCAACCCACGTTCGGGGTGTCTCCAACGCACCAGCACCTCAGCGCCACGTACCTGAAAGCTGCGCATGTGAATGACTGGCTGCAGGAAAAGCTCGAATTCATCCCGGTCGCAGGCGCGATCAATCTCGACTTCCAATGCGGAGGGGGTTCTGCGCGCGCTGGCGCGTTGCAAAGAAGTGTCCGGCGCCTTGTCCAGTAAAGCCGCAACCGAAGCCCTTGTGCGCGCGGTCTGAATCAGGGCTCGCGGACGTTGTTGCTGTTCTGACCATGTGGCGAAGCCGAAACGCAGAGAAAGCCAGCGCGATCCCGATTCACTGCTTACCGGAGGACGAATCGCGCGCTGAAAACTGAGTACCTTTTGTTCCGCGGCGCTTTGTGGATCGGCAGATACAAACACGCAGCCAAATTCCAATGGAGCAAGACGAGCTAGTGCGCCATCTACGCCAACCGAGCGGCGCAGACGCGTCGCTACGGTCTGATAGATGTCGCGCATGGCTGCCGAGCCCAGTTCTCGTTCCAAGCTCGATAGACCTTCCACTCGGCATACCGCGACACAACAACCCAGTTGGGATTGGCGTGCCCGGGCGATGTATTGCCGCACCGCTTCGTGGAACCATTGGCCCTCGGGCAAAGCAGTGATGGGGTCGAGATCAAGGGGATGCACCAGATCCCAGGAAGGGCCGCTAAAGATGCCGTCGCCAAGAGGATGCAGCAGAAGAACAGAAGTGTTTTCCCCATGAGCCGGAGGAATGCGCTCAAGGGCTACCGGAAAGTCACCGTTCGTTCCCCGCAGGTTCACGTGGAGGTTCTCCGCGCCACGGGTTGCGGTGCGTCCCTTGGTTGACAGCCACTCATGTAAGGTTCTTCGATCCGCCGGGGTCAGCAGCCTGCCCACGCGGTCACCAGGTCTGATGGCGCAGGCAGCGCCCAACTTGCGATCTAGGTCCGCATCGATTGCTGAGATCCGTCCATCTCTTAGCAGGATGACTGCCTCTTCCGTGGCGCTGCAGAATTCGTGGAATGATCGGGCCGCGTCCTCTTCGCCTGATGCTGCGCCAAGACACGGCTCCTCGTCTTCTGTTGGTTCCCGTTTCTGGGTTTCCAGCGAAGAGGCCGATGCCACGAGTTCTGTCTCCAGCGTGGAAATATGGTCGAAGAGAAGGGAAGGAATCATGCCGGTTGCTGGCGGTGGAATCCGATCCCGTACGCCGTTGGCCATGGTATGGGCGTCACTGACTTGGGTTTCAGCAGATGGGAAGACCAACCATTGGAGCTCCTTGTTGGCTTTCAGTTTGTCGAATAGTTCCTGAAAAGCGTCAAGTTGCTCCGCCGGTCCACGGAGCACCACCACGCGGCTTGGCCGCCTCCCGTGTATCAGCAGATCCTCCATGTTTCCGGCTTGCAAGGTCTCGAAGCCGATTGGCTGACATCCCAGTTGGTTCCGTAGTTCCTCCAGGGTCATGACTTCGTTGTTAACCAGAATCAATCGCATGCAACCGGTCCAATACTGTCTTGAACTTGCGACGTCCGCACCCTGCCGATGTCTGAACATGTCTGGCACGCTGTGGAATTGAGGAGTCGCCGCAGTTCTGCACTGTAGTCCTAGACTGTGTAGCTCCGTTCCCTAGAGCCTCATATCGTCCAGATCATTGAAGATATGAGGCGATGCGCGCTTCGCATCTTTCTGGGAGGTATTTGCATCCAAGGGAAGTCTCGTCGATAGCTAATGACGTTGTACTTGCCTCGCCTGGTTTGCAGCAAAGCACACCAGAGAGCCTGGGGAAAACCAGGTGATGACGGTATAGTGTCGTGACGACTGTTCTTTCGACTGCGACTGATCACAGAGGAGGTATTGTGGAGCAGGCAGCACATGGACCATTGCCCGTAGCAGGGTTGCATCACGTCACCGCGATCGCATCCGGCGCCAAACAGAACCTACAGTTCTATGAATCTGTACTTGGTTTGCGACTGGTGAAGACGACCGTGAATTTTGATGACCCCGGCACCTATCACCTGTATTACGGCAACTATCAGGCGGAACCGGGCACCATCATGACCTTCTTCCCCTGGCAGGGCGCAACGCGCGGCAGAGCCGGGACAGGGATGACTTCAGCCACCGCTTTTCGCATCCCGCCGGGCAGTATCGACTATTGGATGGGTCGTTTTGCAGACCGGGCGATTGATTTCGATTCTCCTGTTGATCGCTTTGGCGAGGCCGTGCTCTTTCTGCAGGACCCGGATGGTCTACCTATCGAATTGATTGAAAGCCCTGTCTTTGTTGGGGCGAGCTCCGCCGCGGAGCAGCCTGCGGGAGCCAAAGGCTCTGACATTCCGACGGCCTCTGCCATCCACGGATTTCACAGCGTTTCCATTTGCGTTGCGGGTTATGAACACTCGGCTCGATTGCTCACCGACGTCTTCGGCTACAAGAGTCTGGGGAACGAGGGCCATCGCTTCCGCTTTCAGGCTGCGACCCCGAATGGAGGCGTGCCCGGTCGCTTTATCGATATCCTTTGCCAACCCGATACGCTGCTGCGCAGCCGACCTGGCGCGGGAACCGTTCACCACATTGCCTTTCGCGCCCGCACCGACGAAGAACAGCTGCAGTGGCGGGAAAAGGTGCTGGAGTTTGGTTTGGACGTTACGCCCGTGCTCGACCGGAACTACTTCCACTCGGTCTATTTCCGTGAACCGGGTGGCGTGTTGTACGAAATTGCCACCGACCCTCCCGGCTTCACGGCGGACGAGGATTTGCAACACCTTGGCGAGTCACTTCGTCTACCAGCTTGGTTGGAACCAAGGCGCGAATTTATTGAAGCGCGTCTTCCAGCCCTCAGGGACTAAACGACCATGCGGGAACGGATGCTGACCGGCGTCCGTTCTCCCCCCTGGGGAAAGAAAGAGGTATCCATGCCGCAAATGACAACAATTCCCGAATCAGGAAAAAGTGCGCTCCATGCCGGCGTTCCGATTGCTGAAGCTCGTGCCGTGGTGCTTCTGCTCCACGGGAGGGGAGGGAACGCCAGCGATATCCTGAGCCTCAGCTCCGTGCTAGAGCAGAAAGATGTGGCATATCTGGCGCCTGAGGCCGAAGGGAATAGTTGGTATCCCTATTCCTTTCTAGCCCCCCTTCGCCAGAACGAACCCGCGTTGAGTGGCGCACTACAGACGGTGCGGGAATACCTTGTTTTCCTAGAGGCCGCCGGTGTTCCCCAAGAGCGCATCGTGTTAGCGGGCTTCTCGCAGGGCGCCTGTCTTTCACTTGAATACGCTGGCCGTAACCCAGGTCGTTATGGCGCCATCGTCGCCTTGAGCGGCGGGCGCGTGGGACCGCTTGGCATCGAGTGGAATGACGGTGGAGACTTTGCCGGGACGCCCGTATTCCTCGGTTGTAGCGACGTCGACTTTCACATTCCCTTGGAGCGGGTGAAGCAAAGCAGCAAGTATTTCCGTGACCACGGCGCCAGCGTGATTGAGCGCATCTACCCGCAAATGGGACATACGGTCAATGATGATGAGATCCGCGTGTTTCAGCAGTTCCTGCGGACGCTTGTCGCTTCCTCGCCGCAATCCAGCGTGGATACAGAAAACGCTGGAGGATAACAGAGGCGCTAGAGGATTACAGAGGCCACGAATCGCGACTGAGAGCAGGGAGACCTTATTTTGCTGCGGGCGTGCCCTCGCCCATAATGGTGACAGTGATTTCCCGCTCGCGCGGCCGGTCATCGAAGTCGCATAACACCACCTGTTGCCAGGTTCCCAACCGCAAAACGCCGTCGGTTATGGGAAACACCTTAACGGTGCCCATCAAGGCGCTACGCACATGAGCGAATCCGTTCTCATCCCCCCAACGTGCATTGTGGGCATAGAACTGGTTCTGGGGCGCAATTTGGTCAAGCACTCTACGTAGGTCCACCACGGCTCCCGGTTCATACTCCAACGTGGTTAGCCCGAGCGTGGATCCCTTGCAGGAGACGTTCACAATTCCAACGGCAATGCCGCTTTCGGTGACAATCTGCTGCACCAGGTGGGTGATGTCGAGAATGTCGCTGTTGCCCTGCGTGGCAATTCGGAATGAGCGTTGATGCACCGTCATGCGAACGAAGACCCTAGTATATCGTGGTACTCCGTCGGGCTTGCCTCGTCGGGTACAGTATTAGACTTCCTTATACCGTCGTGCGTGCCCCGGGCAGCACGTAATCCTGCTTGGCGTCCCGGTTACCTGACGGCAAAGGGGATAGAGAGACTGGTTATTGGACTTTCGGCGGGGAGCCCATACAAAAAATTGATGCCCTAAAGATGTACCCTGAGGAGTCATAAAGCAGAGTTAGACATGTTAAATTCCTAATGATCCTGAAATAACTCCGTAACCATGGGGTAATGATTACCGGAAGAACCTAAGCCGGAAGGATCGTCGGCCAAACAACTGCCGAGCCTGTAGAACATTCATTGCAAGCTCCGCCACCCCTGCCGCTGGCGATCATGACAGCACGGCTTGTCCTCTTCGTACCGTCCTTTGTGTGCGATGGGTGTCCTCTTGTCTCGTCTGCCGAATACCAATTCGTTTGGCCAATCTTGAGCAAAATCGAGAGGTCACTATGCGCACTGAATTGGAGACTGCCAGGCAGGCACCTAAATTTCTTTCTCTCTCTCTCTGTCTTTATTGCAGAGTTTGACACTCCTTTCTCTCCTTAGTTTCCTGGCATTCACGACTACGGGACAAGAACGAGTTGGTGGTCTCGTCGGCGTCGTGACGGATGGATCCGGAGCCGCCATTCCTGGCGCCACGATTACGGTAACTGCCCCTTCTGGAGCAGAACTACAAACAGTTACCACCGATGCCAATGGAAACTACCGTGTGCAACAGGTGCCAGCTGGCATCTACGTAGTGTCTGCCCATTCCCAAGGTTTTTCGACAACCCGTAAGACCGACATCCTCGTTGAGCTCGGTCGCGCTACACGCGTCGAGTTTCAGTTGGAAGTCGGCCACATCAGTGAACAGGTTGTCGTATCGGCAGATGCGATCCAGGTGGATTCGCAGTCTAGTTCATCGGCGGTTATCGTCACGAAAGAGTTTGCCGATCTAATTCCCAAGGGGCATAGTTTCTACGATCTGGTGGCCGTCGCTCCGGGTGCCCGCCCCGAAAGCAAGACGGGTGGCGTGCAAGTAGATGGTGCATCTGGCTCCGAAAACACCTTCTATTTGGATGGCATGGAAGTAACAAGCATTCAAACCGGCGAACTCGGTTCGCAGAACCAGATCCCAATTGAAATGGTGGAGCAAACCCAGATCAAGAATGGCGTGATGGATGCGCAGTATGGCGGGGCCATGGGGGGCGTTATCAATGCCGTCCTTCGAAGTGGAAGCAATGAACTGCATGGACAGGTTGGCTTCTATTTCGACAATGACGCACTGAAAGCGCGTCCACGCCCCGTCTTACGCGTCAACCCATTTGACGACAGCGTCTATCAGTATGTACAAACACGCCAGGATAGCTACAGTCGCTGGAACCCGGTCTTCACCCTGGGTCACGTCTGTCCAAATTAGGCACAGCAAGGGAGGAGAGGTGTTGCAGGGAGGGCACTTAGGCGGTCAAATCGACCGATTGCAGGTTGAGGTTCCCCCCGATTCAGTTGGAATTGTCCTGATTC
>Ga0182745_1000078_pt1 | contig 143092 bp, 110 predicted proteins | sample eDN3rd30CKraftBY_FD_128523 | JGI IMG/M metagenome (GOLD analysis project Ga0182745, IMG submission 128523) | Enriched backyard soil microbial communities from Emeryville, California, USA - eDNA 3rd pass 30_C Kraft BY (version 2) (version 2) | ecosystem: Environmental > Terrestrial > Soil >...
CGCCCCGCGGGAGGGTCGGACGCGCAAGCGGCCGGGGAGGGCCAGACCGAACCCTCTCCTCGCCGGAGGCTCGACTCTCCCGAAGGGAGAGTGAAATACGGAAGTTGTTTTTGAACTGCTCCTTAGCGCCCGGTTCTCAGGAGCCATGAGCCGCACAGCGGCGACCGATTCGGTTCAAGATTTGCTTCTGTGGTGTGCTTTGACATCAAAGAGGCCACAGCAAGCATGGGCAATGCGTCCATCGCCGCGGCGAGCACCATCACTGAGGAAGCATGACGTGACGGCAGAGAACCGGCCCAACCCGCCCGGCATCCCAGACGCATCGTCGTTCCTGTTTCATCAGTGGGTCGTCGCCGGCCTGATTTCCGCTTCGGCGCGGTTTGTTCCGCTTCCGTTTGTCGATGATCTGATCCGTGTGCAGTGCCGCCGGTTTGTGGTCTCGCGCACCTTGGCGTCGCACCGCACCCCGCTCGCGCTCAACGATTTCCAGTCGTACTACACCACCGGCAGTGGTTGCTTGGCGGGCTGCGCCGCCGTGGCGGTCCAGATGCCACTGAAACTGTTGTTCTTCCCGATCCGCAAGTTGATGGCCGTGGTGACTTCGATCCGCGGCGTGCCGCTGGATGTGTTGCAGGTCGTGCTGCTGGGCCGGACGCTTGACCGCTTCTTGCGCGAGGGCAAAATCCCGCATGCGTCCGAGCCCACCCCGGCGACGGCCGCACGGATGGGAGCGGCGTTCAGCGAGGCGTTTGTGCGGATGGACTTTCGCGTCGTCCGCGCCGCCGTCAGCGACGCCCTGGCGAGCGTCAACGGTTGGCGGGCCGCGGCGACGGCCGAAGCAAAACAGCTCGCCAAGGATCCGGCCATGACGACGGAACAGCTCGAGCCGGCGTCGCCCGTCGACACCGGTGCCACACGGGTTCAAGAAGTGCTCTCCCGCCCGGAAACGCTGGAACTGTTCGCGCAGTTTGATCGCCGTGTCGATGAAGCGTTCGAGCGCAGTCGCTAAAATTAGCAACTCGCTCCTACCCTGCCTCACGACGAGTTTCACCGATGGCTGCTCGGCAACTGCTCCTGATCGCTACTGTGTTGTTGACCAGCAAGCTCGCTGCAGGCGATTGGCCACAAATCCTCGGCCCCAACCGTGACGCCCAAGCAATCGGAGAGACAGTTGAGCCCTGGTCGGAGCCACCGGCGGTGCGCTGGCGAGTGGCGTGTGGTGCCGGTTACGCCGGTGTGGCGGTCGCGGCCGATCAGGTGCTGTTGTGGCACCGCTTGGGGGACGAGGAACATCTCGATTGCCTGGCTGTGGAGGACGGACACCGACTTTGGCGAGCGAGTTTTCCGGCGATCTATCGCGGTGGCGTGGACGCCGATCGCGGCCCCCGCAGCGTGCCGCTGGTCGATACCGGTCGCGTCTACGTCTACGGCGCCGCGGGCGATCTGCACGCGGTCGCGCTGGCCGATGGCAAGCCGCTGTGGTCGCGCGAATTGCGGACCGACTATGAAGCCGAGGATGGCTACTTCGGCGCTGGCAGCACGCCGATCGTCGTCGGCTCGGTGCTGATCGCCACAGTCGGCGGCCACGGTGGAGCGGGGCTAATCGCTCTGGATACCCGCGACGGGAGCACCCGCTGGACCGCCAGCGATCAACAGGCGGCGTATGCCTCACCAGTTGTCATGCGACTCGGCGATGAAACCCGCGTCGTGGCGGTGCTCGGCTTAAAGACGGTGGTGGTCGATCCCGAGTCGGGCGAGATTCTTCGCCAATTCGACTTCGGGCGTCGCGGCCCCACGGTCAACGCTGCCACTCCGCTGGTCGAGCAATCGCAGTTGTTGGTCACCGCGGCTTATGGGATCGGCTGTCGCAAGCTCGACTTGGCTGCCGATCCACCAGTCGACTTATGGGAATCGCGCGACGTGCTCAGCAGTCAATACGTGACGCCGGTCCGCGTCGGCGATTGGTTGTATGCGATCAGCGGCCGTGAGGACATCGGCGATGACGGCTTGCTGTGCGTCCGCTGGAGCGATGGTGAGGTCGCCTGGCGACAGAGCGACTTTGGTACCGCTCATCTGATCGCCGTGGGGAATCGCGTGCTGGCCCAGCACACCGGCGGCCGGTTGCTGCTGTTCGCAGCCGAGAACCAGGCCTATCGCCAGCTCGCCACCGCCGAATTGCCCGCGGGGAGTTATCGCTCGCTGCCGGCGCTCGCCGACGGCGTGCTGTACTGCCGCCGCACGACCTCGGCGACCACCGGCGAACTGCTGGCACTCGAACTCTCCCCCGGCCGCTAAGTAGGCCTGGAGCAGCCCGCGGTCAAATCTTTGCACGCTGCAGAGTGGTTAGATCAGCCGGAGTGCGTTAGGGCTTGTTGATTTAATCAGCCAGAACGCGTTCCAGCAGATTCACGTCGGTAGCTCCCGTGGGCCCAAAATAAGTGGCCGGGCACAAATCCGGCACCTGCTCGGATGCCTGAAAATCAGCTTCGTTACCGGCTCCCATTGTAGCGGATTCGCCGATGCCTCGCCGCTGCATGAACGATTGAGGACAATCGTTCTACATTAAAAGTAGCGCGATTGTCCTCAATCGCTCATGATCGAGACTGCTCACTCACCTCACAGAGCACATTGACTCACTTCGGGCCCAACAAAAGTAACGACCGGGGTCCAAATGGGTTTTTGCCGGATTCTGATCGACATATTATGACAAGTCACTTGTGTCCGGATGCTTTGGTGTCGATGGGCACACCGGCTTTGCCGCCACTGAGTTCGGCGCTGGAAATATTTTTACTTGACGTCGCCGTGTGCATTGCTATAGTAATACACCATGGCAGTTGAACCCGAGCATTTCCGCGTCGCGCCGTCCTCCGGGGTGCCGCTTTTTCGCCAGATCATCGATCAGGTCGCTGCGCTGGTCGCTAGCGGCGTGCTGAAAGCCGGCGACATGCTGCCCAGCACGCGCGAGTTAGCGCGGGTCTTAGAAGTCAACATGATGACCGTTTCCAAAGCGTATTCGCGTTTGGAAGCTGACGGTTTGGTCGAGCGCGTGCGGGGAACGGGGATGCGGGTCGCTGCCCCGTCGGTCAATCGGCCGCTAGCAGAACGCCAACAAGAGTTCCAGGAACAGGTGGCTCCGGCGCTGCACCGGGCACGTCAACTGGGGCTCACCGACGAACAGATCTTGAACGTCGTCAACAAAGTTTTGAAGGCAAACGTCCATGGCTCCTGACATCATCCGCTGTGAGAACTTGCGGAAATCCTTTGGCAAGACCGAGGTGCTGCAAGGGGTTGATCTGGTGGTTCCCGAAGGGGCTGTCGTCGGGTTGTTGGGGACCAACGGCGCGGGCAAAAGCACATTGATCAAATGCCTTTTGGGTTTGCTGCGAATCTCTTCCGGCGCCGCGACCGTGTTTGGCGAGGATCCTTGGGAACTCTCTGCGGCCACCAAGGCACGATTGGGCTACGTGCCCCAAGCGGTCAAAGTCTATCCCTGGATGAAGGTCCGCCAGGTCATCGACTACACCGGCGCGTTTTACCCGCAGTGGGATCCGCAGTGGTGCGATGAGCTGTTGCGGAAGTGGGAACTTGACGGCTCGGCCTGGGTGCGCAACCTCTCCGGCGGTGAACTCCAGCGGCTCGGTCTGATCCTCGCTATGGGACACCGTCCCGATCTGTTGGTGCTCGATGAACCGGCCGCGAGTTTGGACCCGATCGGCCGCCGCAACCTGCTGCGTTCGCTGCTCGATGCTACTCGCGATGGGGTACACACCGTGTTGTTCTCCACGCATATCACCTCCGACCTCGAACGCGTCGCTTCGCACGTGGCGATCTTGGGCGAGGGAGTGATCGATTTCTTTGGCGAATTGGATGAACTGAAAGACAGCGTCAAGCGCATCCGCGTGCACAGCACTGCCAATCTGCCCGTCGATTTCGCGGTGCCCGGATCGCTACGCACTGAAGTGGCCGGCAAGACCGCGGTCGTCGCCGTGGCCTCGGTCGACGATCAATTGCTCGACGGTATCCGCAATCGCTGGGATGTGACGGTGGACGTTGAAGATCTCAATTTAGAAGACATCTTCTTGGAGCTGCACGATGCATAAAGTATCGCTCACTGCGCAGGCACTTGCCGTCTTGAAGACTTATGCGATGCGGCCGCTGATATGGCTGGCGTGTCTAGTCGTCGGTTTTGGTTGCTTTGTACTGTCGACCGATTTAAGATTAGTTCAGCTCCGCGATGCCTTTCCATCGCCGTTTGATCAAAGCGGTCCCGACGTGCTCCGCGACGGAGAGACATTCCTGCGATGGGCTGACGATGGCACGATCCATCCCGAGATCACCGCCATCGATTTGACTTCGATGAGCTCAGCGATCTCCTTGAAGAATTTCGATCCCATAACCCGTCGAGCTGAACTGCGGATGTTTGATGAGCTGCAGCAGGTGCTGTTGCAGTTTCCCAATGTAGAGACGCTGCAGTTCGACATGCAGCAACTTCCTTTTGTCCAACCGGAGACGCTTGCAGGGCTGACCAAGCTTCGGTCGGTCCGGGTGCGCGATCTGCCGATTACCGATCATCATCTCAATCTACTAACGCAGATTGAATCGCTTGAATACTTAGAGTTGCAGACGATCGATCTGCCGACATCGCTCCAGCCGCTCGAGACGTTGCCCAATTTAACCACGGTTGTCATTTCGAACGGCTATTACAACATGACCGACGAGCCGGCGGCGAGTCCTTATCGCCGGCAGGTATTGGGAGAACTCCGTGATTTGCCTGCGCTCCGGCGGTTGGCGCTCAAACCCTTTTACTTACCGGGCGTCGGGTATTTTGCGGGTAGCACCGAACCCGATCCCGGTTGTGATCCAATTCTGAAGGACAACGTTGCTGAGCTCTTCCGTGGCCATCCGCGTTTAACGCACCTCTGGGTCGGCGCGAATCAAAGGCAGGAGGAACGCGCGCAGTTGGCGGTCATTGCGGACGCAGTCCCGACAACCGTGGTGCGTGCCGCGACCTATGACGGCAGCAAGCTGATCAAGGTCAGCGGCGGTGCGACAGCTTTGTTCGTAGCGATGGGACTGCTGGTGCTGCAGTTGATGAACCAGTTTTCTGGCCCCGCTTCGCAGTTGATGCCAGGTTTTGCCAGGCGTCATCTCGGTATCGCGTGCTTGCTGATGCTCGGTGCGGTACTTGTCCTGGTTGCCTCCTTGTACCGGCATGAGATCAGCATCCTGGCGGCCGCGGCTGTCTTCACAACGAGCCTGGCAATCCTACTAAGACTCAATGCCTGGTGGGATAGCATGACTTCACCACGGGGATCAATGCAATACCTTCCCATTGCGATCTTCTTGGGCATCGCCTTATTGCTTGCATGGTCGAATCATCTGCCGCCGCAGTACTTTCAGCGGGTCGACCAATTCCTGATGGGAGGCCATCCATTAATCACTAGCGCGGTATTGGCCGCGGCGCTGATGGCAGTTTTCGCTGGTTTGGCTACCTTTGTGAACCTGCACCGGGTGTGGGCAGAGCTGGCGTTATCTCCTGCAGTGACGCTCCGAGAGTTGGGCGAACGCAGCAACAGCCTTGCGCTGCGGCGGCTCGGAGAAGACTACCTTGCCAGTCAAAGAGCCAGTTGGGAGAGCGACTTACAAACCGCCTCGGCACGACTACGGCAAGGTTCGTGGCTTGCCCGATGCCGGATGTGGCACCTCGGACAAGCACCGCTGAAGTTGGTTCGCGGGATTGGGATTGTCGCCGCAATTAGTTGCATGGCATTTTATTTTTTTAGTATCCGCTCAACGTATTCTGCGCAGTTTGCAGTTCATTATGCTGTCTTCGTTGTGATCTACGTTGGCATATTCTTGGTGGCGATGGTGTGCCTGGGCAGACACTCCGCACTTTCGCTGGATTTGTTACACCCGGTGTCGCGACGCGACCTGATCACCAGTGCCTTTGCCACGGTATTCATGCAGGTCGCCGTGGCGACGGGATTCGCATTGCTGGTTGCGTGGACGCAGCGCAGCTTGTTATTGGATGTCCCTGATGTGCTGAGCTTGCTGCGCGGCGCAGCCGCCATGGGCGCGCTGACAGTGCTGATCACTGGCACAATTTTATGGGTGATGTTGAGCCATCGCCTGGCGAGCGTCGTTCCCGCCGTCGTGATTAGCCTGCTTACGATCAGTCTGGTCAGCATGGTCGTCGTCGATAGCGGAGTCGGCACCTCGCCAGCCGCGGCCGCTGAGGTGCGCCAGTTGTTGCATCATGCAGCGGTTTTACCCGGCCTGTGGCTATTGGCAATCAGCACCCTGGCATTAACCTTTCGAAGTTGGACCCGCGCCGAGTTTGCCGCCGAGTCCTGAGCCGTGAGGATGTTTGCCAGCTATTGAAACGCTGACCGCGTTGCCCAGCAAGACCAAGCGGCGCCTGACAATCACCAACTGAAAGATCCGGCATAGCGGCTATTGCTGCTGGACCTTGACCATGGGATCACGACGCGCAGCGGCGTGTTGAGGGGCAGGCTCACAGCGGTCGGCGGCGAAACACAAACAGCATCGAGAGCATGGCGCCGATCCAGGCCAGTGCCAAATCCTTCTGCGGATCCCAGATATCACCTTGCTGGCCGTTATAAGCCTCCGCATGTTCGGGTGAGAGCGTGATCGCCAATTGCCATTCCAGAACCTCGTAGATGGCTCCGATCGCCAACACCGTCGCCACGCCCATCATCGCCGCGCCCAACGGACGCATGTTCCCGTACCGCTGCAGCATCTCGCTGGCTGGCGGTACGCCGAGAACTCCCGACGCGAAGTGCACCAGCCGGTCGTAATGATTGCGCTGCCACCCAAATGCTTCTGACAGCGACGTGCCTGTGAAATAGCTGACGACCGCATCATAAGGAACAAACGAGTAGATCCAGCGAGCCCCGATAATGTGCAAGATCAGAAATACAGTCAGGCAATAAAAGGAGAGATTGGAAATCCCGATTTGCCGAATCACTACGGCCAGTCCAATCAGCGCCGCCGTTGTCGGCAGATGTTGCAGCAGCAATTCCTGTTGATACGGCGCCGCAATGAACGACAACGGCACCAAGAACGCGACGAGTAAAAGAATGAGTAGCTGAGTCCTCAATGCATCATCCCGATCAGGCCAGGAGGTCACGAATCATGCTGCCATGGCTGATCGCCATTGGGCGGCCGATCGGCGTTTGCAGCTCCTGCTGAAAATCGATCCCGAGCGCGGCCAGCACGGTGGCATGAATGTCTTCGATTCCATGCGGCGACCGCAAGTCGGCCAGCGGATTGGCTTGGTCCAGTTTTGGTTCGGCCGCGGTCTCACCGATCACGGCCCCGCCACGAATCCCGCCACCGGCCAGCGCCACTGAGAATCCGTGCGGCCAGTGATCGCGGCCCGCTGCCGCGTTGATTCGCGGTGTCCGACCGAACTCTCCGCCGCAGATCAGCACCGTTTGCTCAAACAGATCGCGGCGCTTGAGCTCGCGGATCAAGGCCGCCAGCGCCGGATCGAGGATCTCCGTTTGCCGGGTTTGCAGGGCATGGTTGTTCAGATGCGAATCCCACCCCTCGAGTGTGACTTCGACGCACCGCACACCGGCCTCGATCAACCGCATCGCCGCCAACACACCTCGGCCAAAGGCGGTGTCGCCAAACTCATCGCGCAGCCGCTGTGGCTCCTGGCCGACATCGAACGCCTGGAGTTGTTCGGACGACATCATGCTGACGGCCGACCGCATGGCGGTCCGGTGCAGCGTCTTGTGCTGATCAAGATTGGCCAGCCGTCCGCGAGCAAACTCGGGCTCGACCACGTCAAACAAGCTTTCCAAACGGCGATCGAATCGCTCTGGCTTGACCGGTGGAGTGACATCCGGGACGGGCCCCGATGGGTCCCCGGTACGAAACGCATCATACCGATCGCCGAGATAGCCACCGCGCGCCGACCACTGGTTGCCGAGAATCGAGATGTGTCGCGGGATCTCCACGTTGTCAGCAAGCTGATGACAGAGGACCGCGCCGATCGCCGGATGCACGAGCGTTGGTTCTGGTCGATGACCCGTTTTCGCGTGATAAGTCGCCCGTTCGTGGTCACCTTCCTTGCTGATCACCGAACGGACCAGGGCGATCGAGTGCATCTGCTCGGCGGTTTGCATCAATCCCGAGGCGATCTTCAGGCCGGGCACCGACGTCGTGATAGCCGTTGTCTCGCCGCCGATTTTGCTGCCCGGATGCGGATCAAACGTTTCCAGTTGGCTCGGTCCGCCTTGCAGCCACAGCATGATCACCGAACGTGGCCGGGCGGTGGGACGTTGTTGGTCAGCCCGGGCCAGCGCTTCGCCCAGCGGAGTCAACCAGCCGATTCCGGCTGCCGCGCCGGCGGTCAGCCAAGGACGGCGATGGATGTGATCGGCGCTGCCACAGCCACCGTCCGTAGCGGATGACGCAGCGCGGCGAGATGAAAACGATCCCCAGCGGCTGGTTTGCATCTTAGTGATTCCAAGAAAACTCAGTACTATTGAGCAACACCCAATAAAGATCTTCGACACTATCGAATCGGTCGGATTGCTGGTTGAACCGGTCGACAAAATGTAATCGCTCGGATTCGGAGGGACGCCGGGTGAGAATACAGAGATATGCCGTTTCGATCGCCTTGTCATTGCTCGGGGACAGCAACGCAATCCGCGAAGCGGCGTTCATCAATAAATCACGCCCGGTGCGTTCGCGTGTCAACTTGCCGTTCATCATCAGCAGTCGCTGGGCAACGGTGCCACCGCGGTCATCAAACTCATCGTCACCCAGATCACCATAACGTACGATGAACTCATTCTGCTGAGCGAAGCGTGCCAGTTGTTTGATGATATGCGAGTCGGCATCAATGGTTCGCAGCGAGCTGGCTTGAATCAAACTGCCGGCCGCCTGTTCGGGCCGCAGTCGTGACAGCGGAAAGATCGCCCAGTGACGTTCGTGATCGCTCGTGATTTCAAACGCAGCGCGACTATCGCGTTGGAAGACATCGCTGGCAGCAATCACGCCGATGAGCCAGTGCAAATCATAGCCAGACTCGACAAATCCATCGGCCAAGGTTTCTAACCCAGGAGGGCAATCGCCAAACAATGGGATATCATCGATGGGCTCGACCAGCGGGCGACCGAACATCAGCGCCCAGACGCGGTTGACGCTCGCCCGCGCAAACGGTTTGTTTTCAGAATGCGTCACCCAGCGCGCCAGTTGCTGGCGGCGTGTTCCGCTGGCGGTCAGGAGTTCCCGAGCAAACGGAACCGCAGCAGGCACCTGCTCGGCGGACTCCGCATCCAAATATTGATAGTGATAAGGTTGGTGATCATCTTTGATACCCAACAGGGAGGTATGGGCCTGCGAGTAGAAGGCTGCTAATTGATGAAAGTCGCTCTGCAAACCGTCACGCGGCTCGGCGGCGTTTCCCAATACAACGTTGCCGAGGTAATCATCATGACATTGTAAGCAATCGATTCGCATTCCCAGAAACGCGCGTGAGGTACGGGCAGCCAAGCGGATCGGGTCGGTTCGGCCGTCGCTGTCTTCGCTCACGGTTGCGGTCAAAAAGTTGACTTCAGGTGAGTCGGTCCACAAGCCAGTGCCGCTGATCAGCTTGCGCACGATCTGATCATAAGGCGTGTTGTTCTGCAGATGGTCGCTCAGCCAAAAGACGAAGCGGCTGCGGCGATAGATAAGAAAGGGGCCGCCCTCGGTACCCACATAGGCCCGCGCAAGTCGCTCTGCCACATAATCCGCATAGCGGCGATCCGCTAACAGCCGCGAGACCCACCGGTGCACACGTTCGCCGGCTGGCTGAGCTTGGAACGCCCGGATTTCCTCAAAGGAAGGGATGGTGCCGGTCAACGCTAATGACAGCCGTCGAGCGATTGCCAGATCATCGGCGCGCGGGGCCGGGGCGAGGTGCTGCTGTTCCCAGTGCTGCTGAAACTCTGCGTTCAGCTCGGCGACCGCTTGTTGCAGCGCCGGAGCCGGGCGTTCCGCGTGATACTCGGCCAGTCGCTCGATGCGCTGCGCTGACAGCAGACTGACTGCTAAGGTGGCTATACCGCTCAGCCCAAGGCCAAAGAAGAGGAGATCACGAGCCCACATGGAGTGCGTTTCTCCCCAGTCCGACGAGAGGAAGCGAGTCGACCGACGGCCCACGCGTCTTTTTATATCATCCGCAGCACAACTGCTGTACATTGTCCAGATGCGTTCGATCGCCGTCAATCATTTCATGCTGTTGAAAGCTAAACCGTGGAATTTCAACGCCAGCGAGCCGCTGTCGTACGGCGGTGGTCGGCGCGCATGGCCGGCGCGATCGCCGCGTCGGCGGAGTGGTGTTTTGGAGCGCTGACGTTGCTCGTCGGGTTGGCATTTCTGGCCACGATTCCGGTTTTGCAACTGATGAGCCTCGGCTACTTGCTCGAAGTCAGCGGTCGGGTGACGCGCAGCGGACGGCTGCGCGATGCATTTGTCGGCGTCCGCAAGGCCGCGCGTCTCGGCGGCTGGGTATTCGGCGGTTGGTTGGTGTTGCTGCCGCTGCGCATCGTCTCCAGCCTGTGGTACGACGCCCAGCAGATCGATCCAGGAGGTCCGATCGCCGCGAAATGGCGTGTTGCCTTATTGATACTGACAGGATTGACGGTGGCCCATTTGCTCTGGGCCTGGTATCGCGGCGGGAAGCTGCGGCACTTCTTTTGGCCAGCGCCGCTGCTGTTTTGGCGGCGTCTGCGGACGGGGTTTCACTATCGGGAAGTGCGCGATGGACTGTGGCAATTCGTCGTCTCGCTGCGGCTGGCGTACTACTTTCGCTTGGGGCTGCAGGGCTTCCTCGGCGCACTGGCCTGGCTAGTTGCACCGCTGCTGTTGCTGGTCGGTTCGACGCGGCTCAGCGGCGGTGCGGCGGGGTTGGTCGGCCTGCTCGGAGGGCTGTTGCTCGCGGTGGTGTTGATGTACTTGCCGTTTTTGCAAGCGCAGTTGGCGGCCCAGCGACAGTTGGCAGCGATGTTTCAGTGGACTCAGGTACGCCAGCAGTTTCGCCGAGCGCCACTGGCGTACTGGTTCGCGCTGTTGGTGACCCTGTTGTTTGCCGTGCCGCTGTACCTGCTGAAGATCGAGACGATTCCCCAGCAGATCACTTGGATTCCGAGTCTGATTTTCGTCGTCTTCATCTTCCCGGCACGAGCCATCACCGGTTGGGCGCTGGCGCGGGCGCGGCGCCGCGAGCAGCCACGGCACTGGCTGTCTCGCACCCTGGCGCGTTTAGCGGCGATTCCGGTCGTCGCCTTTTATGTCCTGATCGTCTACTTCACCCAGTTCATCTCTTGGAACGGTGCTTGGAATGTGTTCGAGCAGCACGCGTTTCTCGTACCCGTGCCGTTTTTGGGGCTGTGAGCGATCGGTGCCTAAAAAGGAGGGTTCTTCCGCGAAATTCGTGGCTCATCACGTTGGACATGGACGCTGATCCTCGGGGTGGCACGCCCCTGAGGAACGAGGGGCGTGCTGTGGAGAACTGCAGGGAAACGAGGATCATGTCGCGTCGACTTGGTATCTGGTCAGGAGGCCACGCCCATCGCTGGGGCTCTGAGCGTGCCACCCACCACCCACGCGGAGATGAGCAGCCACTTAATCAGCGGAAGAGCCAAAATGAGAAATTGGAGTGTCGAATGCTGCCGAAACCTGCTATCGCTCCATCTGGTGCCAGCAGACGCGGCCAGCTTCCATTTGCGGCCATACCTCACCTAAGCTTGTGCTGTTGGCACCCTCATAACCTCCATTTCCGTGCAACCCTGGATCGATCGCGTGTCGACTTGCTTGATTACCGGCGGCGCCGGCTTCATCGGTTCTCATCTCACCCAGCGACTGCTCGATCGCGGCGATTCGGTGATCGTGGTCGATGACTTGTCGACGGGGCGACTGTCGAATCTCAAGGCGATTCAAAATCATCCAAACTTGGAATCGATCCACGGCTCGGTTGAAGACGAACAATTGGTGGCCGAAGTGGTGGACCGCGCCGATGTCGTCTATCATCTCGCCGCCGCGGTGGGCGTGGCGTTGATTGCCAAACAGCCGATCCAGACGATCGAACGCAACGTTTTTCCAACCAAGCTCATTCTTGAACGGCTGGGACGCCGCGCTGCAGCGGGCGAACGCATCGCTTGTTTCATCGCCAGCACCAGTGAGGTCTACGGCAAAAATCCAAAGCCCGCCTGGTCCGAAGAGGACGATCTGGTATTTGGAGCGACGACCAAGCCGCGTTGGAGTTATGGTGTTTCCAAAGCCATCGATGAGTTTTTAGCCTTAGCCTTTTATCATGAGCTCGGTGTCCCCGTCGTGATCGGCCGATTCTTCAATGTGGTCGGCCCACGCCAGACCGGAGCCTACGGCATGGTGCTGCCACGGTTTGTCGCCGCGGCGCTCGCTGAGGAGTCGTTGGTGGTACACGACGACGGTCACCAACTGCGCTGTTTCGCCCACGTCAGCGATGTCGTTGGCGCGGTGATCCAGTTGATGGACAAACCTGAGGCTGCTGGTCGCGTTTATAACATCGGCAGCGATCAGCCGATTTCAATCCTGGAGTTGGCACAACGGGTGATCGCGCGAGTGAATCCGGCGGCGAGCATCCAATATCAAGCTTATGCGGATGCGTATGACGAATCATTCGAGGACATCCGTCGCCGCGTGCCCGATCTGACGCGGATCGCTGAGACGATCGGGTTCCGCCCGACGCACTCGCTCGACGCGATCATCGACTCCGTCGCCGACGCGATGCGCGCCGGCGAAGGAGCTTAAGAAATCCCCCTCTGACACGACCGTCACCATGATGACGGTCGAAAGTCAGAGGCCTAACCTAACGGTCGGCTTGATCTATTTGCAGCAGGCCTGGCCGCTCTTGCAGTCATCGGCCTTGGTTGCATCGCACCCCTTGGGCGCATCACAAGCCTTCACGCTGCAGCAAGCAGCAGCCCCTTGAGCCGCAACGCAGGCGTCGCTGCCACAGAGCGGACAGGCGCAAGCCTCACAGGTGCAGGCCTCACCGACGCAGCAGCCGCAGTCGGCGGCACAAGCGTCGCAGGGGCAGGTCGCGGCACTGACCAAAGTCGCTTCGGCGCCCGCCGAGGTTTCGGCAGCATCGACTTTACAGGTAGCCGTGTCGCACTGGTCGCACGCGCAAGCCTCGCAGGTGCACTCGGCCTCCAGGCAGCAGGCGCAGCCGACTTCACAAACACCACAGGGACAACTGGCGGCTGCGGCGGCCAGTTCAGCGGAACTCGGCTTGAGACTCAATCCGCCAACGGTGCCTACCATCAGCATCGCAACGACAACCGACATGGTCTTCAACATCATCACTCTCCGAAAAACTTATACGTTAAAGCTAAATTTAAAAACTCCGCGCTGTGGCCTGCTGCAACGTGCAGCAACATCAGCCGGCGCAAGAGGATCGAACTGATACTTCTACCGGTTCAATTCAGCCAACGACAAAGCTTCGCGCAGCGAGCCTGCGCAGAGAGATAGACGGGTTCGCGGGCAGCCTCGCTCCAGTTGGAGCGGGTTACCCAAGGCATTTCGTCCAGCAGGGCAACGGGCAGCGCATCCCAATCAAGCGGATGAACCTGCTGGCTCGGTGTGCTGACCACCGCCACCGCTTGACTGACGTTGGTGTCACAACAGGTGGTCTGACACGCACAGGACTGCGCCGCGGAGTCTGCTAACGATTTGCTGCTCGCCGCGGGCGTGCAACATGCGGGCGTGGCCGTGGACTCGCTAGTGCCGACATCCGTCGACTCGGTGGCACAGCAGGAGACCGGATCGAGCCGGTCGCCAGTGGCCAGAGCTGGGTCTGTAGCCTGCGCCGTCGGGGCACTGGCCACACAGCAGCAATTCGCAACCGCCGCCAAAGGCGCCAGCACGATCGCCCACACCGCTATCACGGCGGTCAGCTTTTCGGCTCGGTTCGGCAGCAGGCGTTTCATGGCCTCATCTTACATGCGTTGGCGGTGCTAAGGCAAGCGCTTCGGTTAGTAGTAGGCACTCTCCGAGTGCCGTAACGCTCCAAAAGCGAAGCTTTTGGAGGCGGCAAACTGCGGACGGCACACGGAATGTGCCTGCTACTTTTGAGGCCGTTTTGCGGTCCGTACCGGTCCATCGACGAGTTGCTCCGTGACGCGCGCCCGGTATTCCATCAAACTGTTGTGCCCTTGAAAACCGACGACGGTTTCATCCCAGTCGAGCTGCTTGCTCAGCACGCGGCCGGCATCGATGTCGAAACGAATCGAACCGTTGCTCAGTTGCTGGACGATTTGAGCTTTGACCGAAGCCTCTTCGACCGGGGTCAAGATTTCGCTGCGGATCTTCAGGGTCGCGACGCCGGTTTGGACCTTTTCGAGGGTATAGGTGTCACGGGCTTTGACGACTTTGATCTCACCCGATTCGGCGCGCGCTTTGATCTCCCGCGGCACGCTCCAGGAATAGCCGACCGCGATCGCTTCTGCGGGCAACGGCAACGTCAGCCCGCCCATCCCCAACTGCGCTTCGGTGCCGGCATGGGTTTCTCGGCCGGTCTCTTGGCCGCGAGCGTTGATCGTGACCGTCGAGAGTGGAGTTTTGAGTTGTTTGGCCACCGACTCAAAGATCACTGGGGGTTCGTCGCCCGAGCGGCTGTCCCAGCGGATTTCGTCGGCCTCACCGGCCTGTTGCATCATTTCGACCGATTGGACCGAGTGCACGAAGGTGATCGCGCCATCGTCCTGGACGTTCCTGACTTCCCAAAGTTTCTCGCTCACGGTATGAACGTGCGAAACTTCCTCGGCGCCGCGGATCCGGGTTTTGGTTTTGGCGACGTGCGTGACCTGATAGCGAATCGATTCCTCCGGCGAGAATCGGTAACGCAACAGGAAAGTGCCGTCTGCTGCCTTTCCATCGTTAGGCGCATGGGGTGCCGCGGCCACCGCGATCGAGCCGGCCGAGACCAGGATCAGTCCGAGCACCCTTGCTAGTAAATTGTCCGTCATCATTTGCCTCCGTGTCTGACTGATTCGCTCCGTCGAAAACCAAGCAGCGTGAACCATCGCAGAATCGTGCGGTCGCGGCAACGCCGATCCTTCCCCTACACCCGATAACTCAGTCTCAGCGTGGCCCCGATGCAGTTGATGGAAATGGTCATATTGGCGATCGTGCAGGGAATCGCCGAGTTCTTGCCGATCAGTTCCTCGGGGCATTTGGTGATCATCGGGGCGCTGATGGGCGAGACGTCCGATTCGGCCGCAGTGGAGATCATCCTGCACACCGGCACACTGGCTTCGATTCTGGTGATCTACTGGCAGCGGATCTTGAAGCTGTTGACCAGCGATCGCCGCGTGCTGCCGCTGCTGATTATCGGGACGCTGCCGGCGGCTGTGGCCGGTCTGTCGCTCAAGGTGTATGCCGAACCGCTGCTCAAGAGCCCGCTGTTGGCCGGCTGCATGTTGTTGGTGACCGCGGCGCTGCTGTGGACGCTGCGGCGGTTGCCGCACGGAGAAACGGAGTATCCACAGATGCGTTGGTGGCAAGCGCTGGCGATCGGCTGTTTTCAGGGGATCGCCATCTTGCCGGGCATCAGCCGCAGCGGGGCGACGATTTTCGCCGGTCGCCTGTTGGGCCTGCGCGGGGCGGATGCGGTGACGTTTTCGTTCCTGCTCGCCATCCCGGCGATCGCCGGGGCGAGCGTCTTGGCGATCAACGACCTGCGCGAGGATGGTGTCAGCGGCGATGATCTGATGTTGTTGATGGTCGGCGCGGTGATCGCCTTTGTCGTCGGCATTTTTGCGCTGCGGTGGTTGATCCGTTGGAGTCGCAAGGAGCAACTGCATTGGTTTGCGTTCTGGTGCGCACCGGCCGGCCTGCTGGTGATCGCGCTGCACTACGCCGGCCTGCTGAGCGACTGATCCATCGCAGACCGGCGACCGCCTCCGCTGGGCCGCAAGGCTGCGTAGCGGAATCATTTAAAAAAATGTGGACAGACGTTTAGGAAACGGTTAGAGTGGGGGGGTGACGTCATTGCCCCGGATGGCAGCCGGTCCACCGAGCGAGTGTGTTCACTGCGATTAGGCCAGCGGAACGCTTCGCTTCAGTGCATTCGGTTCACACCGCGGCAATTTTCTCCTGGTGCCAGTCGTTTCAATGGGTCCCTCAGCTTATGGATACCACGTATTCACTTACGGCGCGTCAGCAAGCGATCTACGACTTGATCTGCAGCCTGATCATCGAGCGCGGCTATGGGCCGACGGTCCGCGAGATCGGGCGGCACTTCGACATCCAGAGTCCCAACGGGGTGATGTGCCACCTCAAGGCGCTGGAGCGCAAGGGGCTGATCATTCGCCATGCCAAGCAGAGCCGGGCGATCGAATTGGTCGATCCGGTCGATCGTCAGGCGTTCGCCATGCCGATGGCGGGAGTCGTCGCGGCCGGAGCGACAACGCTCGCCTTTGAGCAAAACGAGCGGATCGATTTAGGCGAGATCCTCTATCGTCAAGATCGCTTTGTGCTGCGGGTTTCGGGCGACTCGATGATCGAGGCGCACATCGCCGACGGCGACTACGTGATCGTTCAGCCAGCCGAGACCGCTGAGACCGGCCAGATGGTCGTCGCCTTGACGCCCGAGGGTGAAGCGACGCTGAAGTATTGGTATCCCGAAGCCGGCCGCATCCGTCTGCAGCCGGCCAACAGCGAAATGGGGCCGATTTATGTCAAAGATGCCAAAGTGATCGGTATCGCCGTCGGCGTGGTGCGCAACGGGATCTGACGCCAGACGGTTTTTCGTCAGTGCAGCGGAACGATCGTCAGCGTGGTGCGATCGGAGCCAGCCGACACTGACGGCACGTGGGGCCGATGTCAGCGCAGCGGAACGATCGTCAGCGTGGTGCGATACCGCTGCCCGCTGCGGTAGATCACCACCGGGACTTCTTGCTCCAAGGGCGTCAGCCCCACGCGGGTCACCAGGTGATCGTCGTCCTCAATCAGCGCGCCGTCGAACTCCAGGATCACATCACCGCGCTGCAACCGCGCCTGTTCCGCGGGCGATCCGGGGCGGACTTCCTTGACCAGCGCGCCGTAGGGCGTGCCGGTGGTGCGAATCGAATCGGCGGCTTGATACGCGGGATCAAGCGTCACGCCCAGATACCCGCGCCGCAGCGCGCCGAACTGCACCAATTCCTGGGCAACCCGCATCGCCATGTCAATCGGAATGGCAAAGCCGATCCCTTCGCTGCCGCCGCTGCTGCTGGCAATGGCGGTATTGATCGCGATCACTTCGCCGCGCAGGTTCAGCAACGGCCCGCCGCTGTTGCCCGGATTGATCGCGGCGTCGGTTTGAAAGAAGTCCTGCAATTCGATGCGTTCGCTGCCGAGTGTCAGGTCGCGACGTCCCTGAGCGCTGACGATCCCGAAGGTGACACTGTGGCTCAGTCCGAAGGGGCTGCCGACGGCCAGTACGAAGTCACCGACCTCGACCTTCTGGCTGCGTCCAATCTGGGCGGCTGGCAGCGGCGAATCGATCTTCATCACCGCAACGTCGGTGCTCGCATCAGCGATCACGCGGCTGGGACGCAGTTGTTGGCCATCACTGGTGCGAATCAAGATTTCCGCTGGCTCGGCCCCCACGATCACATGCCGATTGGTCAGCACCCAGTTTTGGCCATCGATCTGCACCGCCACGCCAGCGCCGGCTTCGTCGAACGCTTCGGTGCGGCCGCGAGTTTTCTCGACCTTTCTCGCTTCGATGTGGATCACGCTCGGCTTGACCAGCCGGGCCACGCGTTTGACCAGATTTTCCAGGCGGTCGATGACGGCGTAATCTTCCGCCAACTCCGCATACAACTGCCGCCGCTGCTGATCGGTATCGAGCAGTCCAAAATCAGGGACACTCAACTGTTGCGCGCTGGGCGCGGGAAGCGCGAGGCCGGCTGCAGGGCCCGTGATCGATTCGCGGGAAATCGCCAGGTCGCCTTCGGCAACCCGCCGGCTCTGATACGACGAACCGGTGTCCTGAGCCGCCGCGGTAACGCTCCACAGCACCGCGATCCCCAAGCACGATACCCAGCCCCAGCGACAAAAGCCAAGCAGCGCGTTGCGAGAGTACGGATGACGATCCGGCGGATCGGTGACTGACAATTCGTGCATCGGCCAATACTCGTGGGGAGGAGCGAAGCGGTGGCTTCTCATCCTACGCATCGGCAGCGCAGTGGTCATCAATTTGCTAGCATCATAGCGGCTAGGCTTGGCCCCCACAGGCCGTTCGACTCTGCTAAAGTGAGCAATGCTTGCGTTCCGAGCGATGCGTCACTGCGGCTGCAAAAACAACAAAAAAAGCGACGGCAGCGGGCTGCCGTCGCTTGACAAGCGAAAAAGGGGAATGGCGAACACAACGTCCGGTCGCTGACCTGGACGTCAAGGGACAACTTGTCCGGCGGAGCGCCGGGGGTCAGGAAGCGTAGTATCCGTAGTTGCCGACCGAATCTTTCCAGCCCGTGGGACCGGCCTCGCTGCGTTTCTCCGCCGCCCGCCGACAGTCGATGCAGTCGACGACATACGGCACCGCTTGCAAGCGGCGCAGCGGGATCGACTTACCACAATCCTGGCAAGTGCCATACGTCCCCTCATTCATCCGCTCAAGCGCCGCGTCGATCGCCCGCAGCTCATCGCTCTCGACCTCCAACAGGCGGCTGTTGATCTCGTCTTGAACCGTATCCGCAGCCGAGTCGAGCATGTCGCCCGTGGTTTGGCCATGCATCTCTCTCAACAGGCTCAGGTCGCCCCTGATCGCCCGAGCTAGGGCATCGCGCCGAGTGACCAAAACCTTGCGCAGCTTCTCAATGCTGTCTTTTCGAGCCATTGGTGTTCCCCTTTTAATCAACCGCCAGTTCGCTTGTGTCAAAAACGGTCAGCGGTGAACCGCGAGCGTGTTCGCCGCCTGCAGCCGAGCGGACTGCCTTAACCGTTCTGCCTCCTGGTACGCAGGTCTCGGCTGCCTGGTTCCCGCGGAATTGACAAATTGCCGCAGGCCACCAGCACTATAGGAACTGCACTCACATTTCAAGTAAAAAAACCTGCTGGCAGGCGAGAAATCGCGAAATCGTGCTCGGTCAGACGTTCCGGCCGGAACCTCCGCACCCATGTTTCAACCCGTTGCTGGACTACCGCGCTGTGCCGTCAGCAGAAGAAGGCGGTCACCGGAGTGCATCGGGCGCCGCCCCGCAGCGGCGGCTAGGCCCGGCAAACTTTGCGCCGCTTGTGTCACTACCGCAGATTTACAGCAATTTTTAGCCGGGTTAAGGGGTCAGGTGTCAATTGTGCGAAGCACCCGAAGGGCCGCTTGCGGCAACTGACTCCTGACCCCTTAACCCGATGGTCGTCTGGGTGGCACGTCCCTGAGGAACGAAGGGCGTGCTGCAGAGAAACCAGAGAAGGTCGCGTCAACTCGGCTAGGTCCGAAGACCACGCCTATCGCTGGGGCTCTGAGCGTGCCACCTAAATCCCACTCGCCGATCAGCAGCCAGCGTCACCCACAGCGCAAGCCGGGCGATGCCTCGCGCTCACGCTGCGGTCATGAAGTGCAACCAGCGGCCGTTCTCAGTCCAGCAGGCGCGATCAGCGCGATTCGCTCGACTGCAGGATCGAGTCGATTTGCCGAACGACCAACTGCAGCGACTTGTTCGCCATCTCAAAGTTGGTGTGACTGCTGACGTCGGCCTGAATCTCATCGTAGAGTTCGGCGGCCTTGCGAAGTTTTGAAAACTTCTTGCGGGCCATCTTCAAATAAGCGCCGTCGTCTTCGGCGAGCTTGGCCGGAGCGACCGCTAAAATGTAGTCGTAAAGGTCGCGAGCGATATCCCGCAGATCTTCATCTTCTTGAGCTTCATCGCTGTGTTTGATGAAGGTCCTGACCATCCACAAGTGCGACAATTGCTCATCGATCGCGGTCACTGCGGCGGACAAGGAACCGCTTTGTGCGTCGCTGGATGAATCGTTCAAAGTCGTCGAGTCGCTCATGATCGTCTACAGAATCCCTCTGGGTTTGGACAACAGAAAAATGGGCTGAACAGTGAAAATCGTCGCTACCGGAGTTTTAATGGACGGGTACAAGTCATTTGTTCTAAGTGAAGCAATTCAGCACGCTTTCTACCGTTCGGAAAGAACCAATTCACGGAACAAACTTGTGTCCGGGCGTTTAGGATGCAGGTTGGTCGGCGCCATCCTAGCGGGGTAATCGGCCCGTCGCAATTGTTTCTCGTGTTTCTCACCCACAAATCGGGCCGGTAGTATGAATTCTCTCGCGCGTCTGACGCTGGCCGCCTGGCTGCTGCTTGTTGGCAACGGCACCGGCACAGCAGTCGCCCAGCCGCCGCCCGCGGCAAACTCGGCTCAAACTGCCGCGACGGCCAGCGACTTTGTCCCGGTTAACGTGCTGTTGATCTGCATCGACGACCTCCGCAACGAACTCGGCTACCTCGGCGCGCGGCGGGCGAAAACCCCACAGCTCGATCGCTTTGCAAAGTCAGCGGTCAGTTTTTCGCAGCATTATGTGCAGGTGCCGACTTGTGGCGCCTCGCGGGCTGCGCTGCTGCGCGGCCGTTACCCCGATCGGCGGGAGCACCTGAGCAACAACGCGACGGCCTCGACCCATGAGCAATGGGCCAGCGAGAGTCTGCCGGGCTGGTTCTCCCGCCACGGCTACCAAACGGTTTCCCTTGGTAAAGTCACGCATTATCCAGGTAACTTGCGCGGCGAGAACTGGAACGCGCCGCCGGAAGAATTGCCGGGCGTGTGGACCCGTGCGCTGATTCCCCCAAGCCCCTGGCCGCACGCCGAGGCGATGATGCACGGCTATGCAGACGGCCAAGCGCGGCAGCGTGGCAAGTCGCCAGCAATCGAAGCGGGCGGAGGCGACGACCGACTTTATCCGGACGCTTGGGTGGCCGATGAAGCGATCCGCAGGCTGCAAGACTTGCATGACGGCGGCAACCCGTGGCTGTTCGCGGTCGGCTTTTTTAAGCCGCATCTTCCGTTTGCCGCACCGCAGGCTTGGTTCGACCTGCACGACCCCGCCGACTTCGATCCGCCAGCCAATGCTCAGCGTCCGACCTGGCCTTCGGGCTGGCACAACAGCGGCGAGTTTCGCGGAAACTACGGCCACGCGGGCCGAGACCCGGCGACGGACCCGGCTTACGCCCGCGAGCTGCGCCGCGCCTATGCGGCCTCGGTCAGTTACATGGATCATCAACTGGGGCGACTGTTGGCGGCGCTGGAGGAACTCGATCCGCAGCGACGGACCTGCGTGGTGATCTGGAGCGACCATGGCTTTTTGCTCGGCGAACACGCGATCTGGGGCAAACACTGCCTCTATGAGGAAGCGCTCCGCAGTCCGCTGATGATCCGCGCGCCGCAGCTCGGCCAAGCTGGAGCGATCAGCACGGCGGTTGTGGAAACGGTCGATCTGCTGCCGACACTGGTCGACCTCTGCGCGCTGCCCGCCCTGCCGCAGGTTGACGGCCAGAGCTTGCGACCGTGGCTGGAAAATCCGCAGCGCGAGAGCGGTAAGCCGGCGCTGAGCTTTTGGACCGGCGGCGCGCGATCGATTCGCACCGACCGCTACCGCCTGATCGAGCACCAGCAAGCTAAACCGGCGGGGGAAACGCCCGGCGGGCGGGCGATCGAGCTGTTTGATTACCAGCTCGATCCGGCGGAATCGGAGAATGTCGCGGCGGAGCAACCGGAAGTGGTCAGAGCACTTCGAAAAGAACTCGCTGCGCGATGGCAGCAGCCTGAAGGCTGAACTCCAACGGTGGGCGGGCTCCGTGCCCGGCAGGCGATGACTGAGCCTGCCGGGCCGATGCGTCAACAACCTTAATTGGCCGGAGCCGGAGCAGCTTCTTCCTTCAGTTCGCCTGCCTTGGTGATTTTGATCGGCGAGCGAGTGCGGCCTTGGGCTGAGCCTTGGGCTTCGATCTTCTTCACCACGTCCATCCCTTCGAGCACCCGCCCGAACACGACGTGCCGACCATCGAGCCAGTCGGTCTTGACGGTGGTGATGAAGAACTGCGAGCCGTTGGTGTTTGGGCCGGCATTGGCCATGCTCAACAGCCCCGGAACGTCATGGCGGAACTTGAAGTTCTCGTCAGCGAACTTCTCGCCATAGATGCTTTCCCCGCCGGTGCCGTCACCGCGGGTGAAGTCGCCGCCTTGGAGCATGAAGTTCGGGATCACGCGGTGAAAGTAGCTGCCTTCATACGCCAACGGCTGGCCCGAACGTGCTTCGCCTTTTTCGCCGGTGGACAGAGCACGGAAGTTCTCGGCCGTCTTCGGCACATCTTCACCGAATAGGCCCATCACGATTCGGCCCGCGGGTTCACCGCCGATCGAGACGTCGAAGAACACCTTGTGCGTGACTTTGGCATTGGCGGGGCTCTCGCCAGCCCCCAGATTTCGACCGGTGGTCGGGCGCTGTGCACAGGCCGGCAGGGCAAACAGCGAGGCGATGAGCAACAGGTTCAAACGCAGCATCATGAAACTCCAGAGCTTGTAAGTCAGATTAGGTGCGTTCAAGGGACTTAGTTGTCCCCACGCCACCGTGATCAGGACAATATGAGCCCATTATTCCCCTTTGGCCAGGCCAGACTAGCGGCTGCTGGCAACCGGCTCACCGACTTCCCAGCGGCGGAAATCTTGCGGATCGCGAATCACGCGGTGGTACAACGTATCGCGCTCGACCGGTTCACGGCCGGCTTCGACGATCAGCTCACGAATCTGATCGACCGTCAAACACTCCGGCGTCGTCGCTCCGGCGTCGTGATAGATCAGCTCGTGCCGGACGGTGCCGTCCAGGTCGTCGGCTCCGTAGCTCAGAGCGGTCTGCGCGGTGCCGATGCCGAGCATGATCCAGTAGGCCTTGATGTGCTGGATGTTGTCGAGCATCAAGCGGCTGACCGCCATCGTCCGCAGGTCCATCAGTGCCGATGGCTTGCGGATGTCGCTGAGCTGGGTGTTCTCGGGGTGAAACGCCAGCGGGATGAAGACTTGAAAACCGCCGGTTTGGTCCTGCAAATCGCGCAGCCGAATCAGGTGATCGATGCGGTGATAGGCCTGCTCGATGTGGCCATAAAGCATCGTGCAATTGGACCGCAGCCCGACTTGATGCGCCGTGCGGTGAATGTTGATCCAGGCATGGGTGTTCGCTTTGTGTTCGCACAACTGGTCGCGAACTTCCTGGTGAAAAATCTCCGCCCCGCCGCCCGGCAGACTCCCCAGGCCAGCTTCACGCATGTCCTCGAGCACCCACCGCGTGCTCTGTTTCGTCTGGAACTCAAACCAATTGATCTCTACCCCGGTCCACGCCTTGAGGTGGATTTGCGGAAACTGCTCGTGCAACAGCGAGATGATGCCGCGGTACCAGGTGTAAGGCCGCTGGTGGTGCAGCCCGCCGACGATGTGCATCTCGGTGCAGCCGTTTTCGACCGCTTCGTGCCCCCGCGCGATGATCTGCTCGTCGCTCATCGCGTACCCCTTGGGGTCGCGCAAGTCGCTGCGGAAGGCGCAGAACCGGCAGCGGTAGACGCAGACGTTGGTCGGATTAAGGTGCGTGTTGATGTTGTAGTAGCCGACGTTGCCGTTGAGCCGCTCACGCACCAGGTTCGCGAGTTCCCCGACTTCCTGCAGCGGCACCTGCGGGTCGTACAGCAGCAGCCCATCGTCCAGCGTCAGACGCTCGCCCGCCTCGACCTTGTCGCGGATCTCTCGGAACCTGGCATCGATTTCTGTGGCAATCATTCTTGGATCTTCAAAGGTTAAATGACTCAGCGGCTAACCGAGTACTACTGCCAATAGCAATCCAGGCCACCGGCGATCAACAGGATCAGGCTAACCGCCGCATTGACATTAAAAAAGGCGACGTTGACACGCTGCAGGTCGTCCGGCGAGACCAACCAGTGTTCGTAGGCTAACAGCGCGGCAACGACGACCAGCCCGCCGCCGTACAGCCATCCCAGCCCGAGCTGCGGGGCGGCAAACGGCAGCGTCGCCAGGATCACGAGCATCAACAGATGGATCGCCGCAGCTAACCGCAACGCACCGCCGACGCCTAACCGCGCCGGCACGCTGTTCAAACCGGCGGTCGCATCAAACTCGGCATCCTGACAGGCATAGATGATGTCAAATCCGGTCACCCAGGCGGCGACCGCGGCGCTGAGCACCAGCGGCGCGATCAGGTCAGCGGCCGACACCCAGCCGCGCAGCGCCAACCACACGCACAGCGGCGAGAGCGCCAGCGCCACGCCGAGCCACAGGTGCGCCGCGGCCGTAAACCGTTTGGCCAGGCTGTAGCCGCAGAGAAACAGCAGCACCGGCACCGCAGCGTACAGCGGCACGCGGTTGGGCAAAAACAACAGCGTCGAACCGATAAAACCGGCGGCGCACAGCAGCGTGAACACCCAGACTTCACCGCGGCCCAGGATCCCAGCGGGAAGGTGACGACCGGCTGTCCGCGGGTTGGCGGCGTCAAACTGGGCATCGACCAACCGGTTGAACGCCATTGCGGCACTGCGGGCAAACACCATGCAGAGCACGATGCCGATCACCTGCGCAACTCCGAGGGAAACTCGCTGACCGGCCGACAGCTCATCGCCGGGCAGCGGCGCCGTGATCGCCATCACCATCGCCAGCGCCGCAAACGGCAGCGCAAAGATCGTGTGCGAAAATCGGATCAGCCCCAACAGGTGCCCCAGTTTTCCCAACGGGTGCCGTTGCTCTGCAGCCGATGACATTACGTCGGTTCCTCCGCGGATCGTCCGCCCATTTCGGTTTGCTCACCGCTCAGTTGGTCTTCGCCCCAGCGGGAGATGAGGCGGTTGTCGATGCCGAGTTGATCGAGGATCCGGGCGACGATGAAGTCGACCAGATCGTCGAGCGACTGCACACCGTGATACCAGCCCGGCATCGCGGGCAACACGATGCCGCCCGCTAAGCTCAGCCGGTGCATGTTCTCCAGTGCCAGCGTCGACAGCGGCGTCTCGCGCGGCACGACGACGAGTTTGCGGCGTTCCTTCAAATGCACTTCTGCTGCGCGCTGGACCAGATTGCTCGAGGACGCATGGGCGATTCCGGCCAGCGTCGAACCGCTGCAGGGACAGATGACCATCCCAGCAGTCAAAAACGAACCGCTGGCGATCGGCGTCATGAAGTCTTGGTAGTGATGGTAATGCAGCCTTGCCAGCTCAGCGGCACCTAAGTCCTGCCGCGACCGAGCTGCCCAAACCGGTTGATGGTTCAGCAGCGGAGCAGGATCGAACTGGCGGAGCGAAACGTCGATACCCAGTTCCTGCTTGGTCACCGCGGCACCCGAAGGACTGATCGTCAGATGCACGTCGCGACCGGCTGCTAACAGCGCTCGCAGCAGTCGCACGGCGTAGAGGATGCCGCTGGCGCCGGTAATGGCCAGCACCACGGGCAGCGAACCCGCGGCGGGCGGTTGCAGGACCATCATGAGGCTTGCACGGCTCCTGCCGGCGGCTTGATCCCGGTGTAGATCGTGGCCACGCCAAAAGTCAGCGGACGAAAGCGGGTCTGGATCAGTCCAGCCGCCTGCATCCGCTCGGTCAGTGCCTCGCCCTGAGGAAACTGACCAACCGATTTTTGCAGGTAGCGGTAGGCGTCCTTGTCGTTGCGGGCGAACATCTGCCCGATCCGCGGCAGCACATGCTCGAAATAGAGCTGATAGACCTGGCGAAATCCGATCACCGTGGGGTTGGAAAACTCCAGCACCATCACCTGCCCGCCCGGTTTGCAGACGCGTGTCATCTCGGCGAGCCCGCGATCGGTGTCGGTCACGTTTCGTAGCCCAAACGCGACGGTGACCGCTTGAAAGGTGTCCGATGGAAACGGCAAGTGCTGGGAATCGGCTTCGACGAACTGGACCGGCGATCCGTGCCTGCCGGACTGAGTCGCCTGCTTCTGCCGCGCGATCTGCAGCATCGCGCCGCAGAAGTCCGAACCGACGACGGGAACCGTTTCACCGACGTGCCGGCGAATCGCCAGCGCTAAATCGCCGGTCCCGGTGCAAACGTCCAGCACCGGTGACTGGTCGATCAGGCGGAGCGCCTTGACCGCCCGCCGCCGCCAGTAGCGATCGATGTTCAACGACAGCAGGTGGTTCATCGCGTCGTAACGCGGTGCGACCTGGCGAAACATTTCCCGCACCCGGCTTTCGCTCTTGTCGACCGGGACATCAGTGGCGGGCATGGCAAACTCTACAGGGCTGTGCGGCGGATCAGTGGGGAAGGCTCGGGCTACACGTTTTACAACGATTCCCTGGTCGCTCGCCAGGACCGATGTTGCTGACCGAGGTGTTCTGCGATAGTGCCGCTTGCTAAACCCGTCCCTTTCTTGAACCGCATCTGCCCGTTTCACCATGGAAGACCTCGTTCCCATCTTCTCGCGAGTCATGGGAGTTTTTTTGGTGATGGGAGTGGGGGCGTTTGCTCGCCGCCGCGACTGGTTGACCCGCGAATCCGACGTCTCGTTGGCGCGGTTGACCGCCAACGTGTTGCTACCGGCGCTGTTCATCGACCGGATTCTCGCCGGGGAGCGTTTCGATTCGCTGCTGGTCGCTTGGGTGCCGCCGGCAATCGGGCTGGGGACGACGGTCGGGGGGCTGCTGCTGGCACTGTGGCTCACGCGCCGCTGGGGACCAGCGATCGGGCTGAGCAGCGACGCCGCGCAGCGTTCGTTTGCGCTGAGTGTCGGGATCGCCAATTACGGCTACATCCCGCTGCCGCTGGCGCAGTACTTTTACCCTGAGGCGGAGATCACCCTGATCCTGCACAACGTCGGCGTCGATGTCGCGCTCTGGAGCGTCGGTGTGTGGGTGATCGCTGGCGGCAAGGATTCGAGTTTGCGACGCTCGCTGCTCAGTCCACCGATCCTCGCCGTCGCGTTTGCGGTGGTGGTCAAGCAACTGGGTCTCGCCGGGCACATGCCCGCACCGATGATGCAGATGACCCATGCGCTGGGCGAGTGCACGATCCCGCTGGGGTTGGTGCTCAGCGGCGCGCTGATCATCGATTTTGTCGGCCAGACCCAGTGGCGCAGCGCCGGCGCGACGATGCTCGCCGCCTGCGGTTACCGGTTGCTGTTGATGCCGGTGCTGATGCTCGGTCTGGCGGCACTGTTGCCGCTGTCGCTCGATGTTCGCCAAGTGATCGTGTTGCAAGCCGCGATGCCCTCGGCGGTTTTTCCGATTGTGCTGGCAAGGCTGTATGACAAGGACACGACGACCGCGCTGCACGTGATCCTGGCGACCGGCCTAGCCGGCATCGTCACGATCCCGCTGTGGCTCTATGCCGGCCGCTTCTGGCTGCTCGGCGGATGAGCCGGTGCCGAAACAAGGCTAGCTACAAGGTTTGTCGCGTGCTCGCGACATCAGACCAAAAGTTGACTCATCGCGCGACACCACCTATGCTGTACGTCGTATTGCCACACACTTAAGCCTATGTCGAGCACCTACTATGTCAGCTACGCGAGCCGATGCCAGGATCAATGTGCGGCTGTCCAGCGAATTGAAACAGACGATTGAAGAGGCTGCAGCGGCTCTGGGACAATCGGTCAGCGAGTTCACTGTCTCCACAGTCGTTCAGCAGGCTCGCCAGGTATTGCAAGCAGCGCAGGTGACAACGCTGACTCAGCGCGACCGGGATCGTTTCCTCGCCGCGCTTGACGATGAGGGTGCCGCCCCCAATGCCGCCCTTGAGGCCGCTGCTGGCCGTTATAAACAGCATCGTGCCTGAGCCTCGAAAGATGCAGTTGCGTGTTGAACCGTTTGACAAAAACCAGCACGATCGGTCCGCATTCGATTGCGGCAACGTGCAGCTTAATGACTGGCTGACAACCAAGGTTAGTCAGTTCGAGCAGAAGAACCTGGCGCGGACCTATGTGCTGACTGACGGTGGTCCAGTGGTCAAAGGATACTATGCGCTTTCCAATCATGCTGTTGTTTATGAGGCGCTTCCCGAAGACCAACTCAAGGGCCTTCCACGGATCAACATGCCGGTCGTATTGATCGGGCGCCTGGCGGTCGATCGCTCGGTCCAGCGGCAGGGATGGGGAGAGTTCCTATTGATCGACGCGCTGCGCCGGGCAGAGTACCTGTCCAACAAAATCGGCATTCGAGCCGTGGAGGTCGATGCAATGGATGACGCTGCGTTGCAGTTTTACAAGCGGTATGGATTCCTTTCGCTCAAGGACGATCCGCGGCACCTACTCCTACCGATGCAAATCATCCGCAAACTCAAACTGCCGCCGCTATAGGCACTCGCGCACTCGCAGCATCGCCCCGTTCGCTCTTGCGAGCACGCTGGTGGATTGGCTATCGACCCCGTTGAGGTTGCAACCGCTCCGGCCGCGCGACCCCTGTCAACGGACCCTTCGATCGCATCGTCGATGGCACTTCAATCATGACCTACGGATTCCGCTGCGTTTCGATACGTTGCTTTTTTGGCTTGCTGAGCGTGATCGCATTGGTTTGTACCCCGGGTAGAGCCGCAGAGGCGTTTGATCCCTACCTGGTGTACGTCGATCAGGAAGGGGTGACCGCTCGCTGCGGCCCGGGAGGCGAGTTCTACCGCACCGATCCGCTGCGGCATGGCCAGCGGCTGGAGGTATATCTGGAAACCGAGGATGGCTGGCTCGGCGTACGACCGCCCGAAGGGAGTTTCTGCTGGGTTCCGGCCCATGCGGTCGAGCTCGATCGCGGTGGCAGCAGTGGCAAAATTACCGAAGATGCCACGCTCGCTTGGATCGGAACGCATCTCGGCAAGGCGCGCAAGTACCTCTGGCAGATCCAAATGCCGCGCGACGAGGACGTCACGATCCTCGGACGCGCCGAACGCGAAGGTCCCGATGGCCCGCAATTGTGGTATCGCATCGTGCCGCCCTCGGGCGAGTTCCGCTGGGTCCACCGCGATCAGGTCGTCGACAACCCCGAACTGCTGCTGCGCAGTAAACCTCAGGCTGAAGAACGCTTAGCCAATGCTCAGCCGACACCGCTGGAGCCGGCGCCCGAGCGTCCCGTCCCGGCCCCGGTGGTCACGCGTTCCGTCCTCGAACTCGCCTCCGGTGCCGAGCGCCTGCAGGCCGACGCCGCCCCGGAAGTGCAGTTGCATGCACTCAGCGCCCCCGAAGCGATTCCACTGGCCAACGTTGCCGGTATGCCTGAGCCCGCATCCGTAGCTTCCGACGCGTCGTCGGTCGCAGCGGTGCTCAGCCAAGCCCCGATCGGCTCAGGCATCGCGCCGGCGCCGCAACCACCGCTGGTCGCGATCGCCTCACAGCCGAGTGTGCGTCCGATTGGAGCCGTCGCCGACGCCAGCGTGAACCTGTTGGCAAGCGATGCGGCTTGGGTTCCCGGCGCCAGCCGTGCCGGTGGTCCGGCGCTGCAAACCCATGACCCAGCGATCACCGCAGTGGAGCCGCCGCAGTCGATTCGCCAAGCGGATCATCAAACACAGGTACTGCCACCACCCGATGCGGCACTGGCAGGCGGATCGGTCGATGCGCTGCAGTTGGAACTGACCCGCCGCATGGTGGCTGCCGCCGGGGCTTCTGAACTGGAGCCGCTCCGACTGGCCGCCGAGGAGATCGCTCGCAGCCACGCCGTCGAAGCCGAACGCCAGCGCGCCCGGTTGTTGGTGCAGCGGGTCCAGCAGGTGCAATCGGTCGCTCGTCGCCGCGATGGGCAACCCGAGCCGGTGCCCTCGGCAGTCGCTCCGAGTCCGGTTGAGCAGGCGGCCGCCTCTTTGCCCGTCAGCCAGCGAACTTTGCCGCCGGCCGATGCGTCCAGCAGCGATCCGAGCGGCTACTTGGTCCAGGTCTACTCATCGCGACCCGACAGCCCGCCGTTTGCACTCACCGATGCTTCCGGCCGCACCACGCATTACGTCAGCCCGGCTCCGGGAGTCAACCTGCGGCGGTTCCTGAACCAGTACATCACGGTCAGCGGCCAGAGCGGTTACGCCACCGGACTGGACACACCGCATGTGATCGCCGTGGCGGCGGTTCGTGCCCCCGAGGTACGTTAGCTCGCCGCCGGTCCTGTGCGCTGCTAAACTGAGTCGCCGCCGCCCGTGACGCGGCTGACTCTGATTTGCAAACGCCCTGCGGAACACCGGTGATGAATCCTGCCGTTCGAGTACGAAATCTGATGGTCATGGCATTGGCCGATGGTTCGCTCGGCGAGCGGGAAGTGAACTACCTCACCGACCGGTGTGTGGCGTTGGGATTAGGCGAAGACGAATTGCGAGATGCCGTGCGGTTTGCCCTGGAGGACGGCGCGTCGATCAGCCTGCCGAGCGGGCGGGCCGAAGCGGAATCGTTGCTAGCCGACCTGCTGCAGATGATGGCCGCCGACGGCTCGCTGAGCGAAAGCGAGAAGCGACTGTTCGCCGTCTGCGCCGCCAAGCTTGGTTTAAGCCTCGCGGAAATCGATGCTCTGATCGATCGCCTGCTGCGAAAGTGATGAGAACTGAGCGTGGCTAAGATTCTGATCACCTCCGGTCCGACCCGGCAGTACCTCGACCCGGTGAGATACCTAACCAACGCCTCCAGCGGTCGGATGGGCGCGGCGCTCGCCGCGGCTTGCATCGCTCAGGGCCACGAGGTGGTGATCATCAGCGGCCCGGTCACGGTCGCCTATCCACCGCAGGCGACGCTCGTCCCGGTGGTGACAACCGACGAGATGTTGGCGGCGGCCGTGAGCCTGTTTGCTCAGTGTGATGGCGCCATCGGCGCCGCCGCCCCGTGCGATTACCGGCCGCAGCAGGTGTCGACGAGTAAAATCGCCAAGACGGGCCAGCCGCTGACGATCGAGTTAATCGAAACCGATGACGTTGTCGCCACACTCGGCCAGTCCAAACGAGCGGACCAGTGGGTCGTCGGCTTTGCTCTGGAAACCGATGACCGCCGATTCCGCGCGATCGTCAAACTCGAGAAAAAACATTGCGACCTGATCGTCAGCAACGGTCCCGAAGCGATCGACGCCGCGGACAACCAAGTCGAATTACTGGCCGCCGATGGCTCGCTCGTCGAATCGATCACTGGCAGCAAAGAAGAAGTCGCGCGGCGGATCGTCGCCCAGATCGCTCAGCACTTGATTGGGCGTCCCCCAAGTGTCACGCGGCTCCCATGAACCAGCCCACACTTAGCCATTCCTCCGAAATGACCACCTCCCCACTCCCTGCCGCCGAAGTTGCTCTCCACGACCAATCGGCTGGCGATGTCGATTTATCCGTGACCCTAGGCCGGCTGCAATTGGCCAATCCCGTGCTCGTCGCCTCGGGCACCTTCGGCTACGCCCGCGAAATGGAGCGGATCGTCGATTGCGCACGGCTCGGCGGGATTCTGCCCAAAACGATCACGGCCCTACCGCGGATCGGCAACGCTCCTTGGCGTACCGTGGAAGTCTCCGCCGGGCTGCTCAACGCGATTGGTCTGGACAACGACGGGGTCGAAACGTTCCTCGACCACCATCTGCCCTACCTCCGCAGCCTTGGGACGGCGATCATCGTCAGCGTGGCGGGCCGCACGGCCGATGAGTTCGTGGAATTGGCTCAGCGGGTCGGTGACTGTGACGGCGTCGCGGCAATCGAACTGAATCTCTCTTGTCCGAACGTCAGCGGCGGAGTCGATTTTGGGACCAGCCCAACCTCATGCCGTCAGGTGGTCGAGGCCGCGCGGGGGCGCTGCCGAGTGCCGATTTTGGCGAAGCTGACACCCAACGTGACCGCGATCGCCGATGTCGCTCGCGCGGCGGCCGATGGCGGTGCCGACGCGGTCTGTTTGATCAACACGGTGCTGGCGATGGCGATCGATTGGCGGCGGCGGCGACCGATGCTCGGCAACACGCTGGGCGGGCTGAGCGGCCCGGCAATCAAGCCGATCGCGCTGCGGTGCGTTCATCAAGTTCACTCCGCCGTCCCGATCCCAATCATCGGCATCGGCGGGATTGCAAACCTCGATGACGCGATGCAGTTCATCGTTGCCGGCGCGTCAGCGGTCCAGATCGGCACGGCGAATTACTACGACCCACAAGTCTCGATGCGGATTCTCGACCAACTGCCGCTGGCCGTGCGCAGTCTCGGGGCCAACGCGATCCGTGAAGTCGTCGGCACGCTCGACGCTTCCAAGGTGCCCGTGCCCGAAGGATCCCAGTAGCAAGACGGCAGGGGCCAAGTCATCAGCGCGATCGGTTAAGGCTTCCGCCTGCGGCGTTTCTCACGCTATCCAGACTGCTATAATCGGGCGGTGTGCTTTCCTGCCTCCGCTCCTTCCGACCCGGATCAATCCGCGATGAAACGATTCCTTGCCCTGGTGATGTGTGCAACCATGACGCTCTCTGCCCGCGCCGACGAAGCCGACCACGCGCTCGATTTCAAGGTGACCTCGATCGATGGCGAAACCGTTAACCTTGAGGATTATCGCGGCAAGGTCGTCTTGATCGTCAATGTCGCCAGCGAATGCGGGTTGACGCCGCAGTACGCCGAGTTGCAGTCGCTTTACCAGCAGTACAAAGACGACGGGCTGGTGGTGCTCGGTTTTCCCTGCAACCAGTTCGGCATTCAAGAACCGGGCAGCGACGCCGAGATTAAACAGTTCTGCAGCACGAAATACCGCGTGACCTTCCCGATGTTCAGCAAGATCGAAGTCAACGGCGCGGACGCTGCGCCGCTGTACAAGCACCTCACGGCGCAGGACGCCCAGCCGGTCGGCAGCGGCAAGATCAGTTGGAATTTTGAGAAGTTTCTCATCGGCCGCGATGGCAAAATCGCCAATCGCTTTTCACCGCGTTCCAAGCCGACCGACGGCGAAGTGGTCGAAGCGATCAAAAAGCAACTCGCTAACAGCTAAGCACTGAGCGACATGAGCCAGCCCGCTGTTCTACTGGAACTTGTATGACTCGCTGCCAACGCTTTGCACGGTTGCTCGTTCTATCTGCGATGGCTGGGGTTGTCTCCGGTTGGGCCGGCTGCAGCCGCACCGAGCCGCAGCGGGCGGTGCAAACGGCCGCGTCCACTGAGCCGGCCACACCGTCCGGTAAAGAAGGGGACACACAACGTGCCGCTGGCGCCGCGGAGGTCGAAGTCGATCTCCGCGACCAGCGCCTCTCGCCGCAGCAGATCGAGTCGTTGGTCAGCAACGCGGCGCTCCGCCGACTACGTGTGGCCGGCAGCGATCTCGACGATGCCGCGATGGAGCGTCTGGCTGCCGAGACGCAGTTGGAACTGCTCGACGCGGTCGGCTGCGAGCAACTCACCGCGGCAGCCTTGGCGTCCATCGGGTCGATGCGGAGCTTGCGCAACCTGCGGCTCAGCGGTCCGGCGGTGAACGATGAATCGGTTCAGCACCTCGCCGGCTTGAGCGAGTTGGCGGCCGTGTTGTTGCAGCAAACCGCGGTGACCGACCGCGGTCTGGCGGCACTGGCGAAACTACCCAAGCTGAAGGAAGTCAACTTGTTCGGCAGCCAAGGGGTCAACGATGCATCGTTGGCTCGGTTGGCCGAACTGCCGGCACTCGAAAAGCTACGGCTGCGCGGTACCGGGGTCACGGGTGACGATGCCGCCGCGCTGAGCCGCATGAGCAAGGTGATTGAACTGGACCTGAGCGAGACCACGTTTGGCAATGCCGGCCTGCCGGCGGTCGCTCAGATGCCGGCGCTAACTCAACTCAATCTGTGGCTCTCGCGCGTCGATGACCAGGGGATTGAGTCGCTCCGCGGCAAGCAAACGCTGACATCGCTGAACTTGGACAACGTCAGCGGGATCACCGATGCATCGCTGGCCGTGATCGCCGAGTTGCCGGAATTGACGTTCTTGCATCTGGGCGGGACTGCGGTCACCGCCGCCGGCCTCGAGCAACTGGCGTCGCTGAAGCAGCTCCGCACGCTGATCGTCACGCGGCTGGGGTTAACGCCGCAGGACGTGGAGCGAATCCGGCAGTCGATCCCCTCGCTGACGAAGCTGGAAGCGTAGGTTAGCAGTGTCGCCGATCGCCAGCGTCGCCGATCGCTCCGCCGATCGGAGCTGCTTGGTTCGACCGGCGGAGCGGTCGACCACCTTCGCCGATCGGAGCCTGAACCGTCCGACCGGCGGAGCGGTCGACCACCTTCGCCGATCGGAGCCTGAACCGTCCGACCGGCGGAGCGGTCGGCCACCTTCGCCACCTTGCAAAGCCAAACCGGCAAGCTACGGTTGCCGGTTTGCAGCAGACCGTCACCAACAACCAACAACCAACAACCAACAACCAACAACCAACAACCAACAACCAACAACCAACAACCAACAACCAACAACCAACAACCAACAACCAACCCATGTTCACTCCGTCCCGTGGCAGTTTTCCTGATGTTCGTCTGCGCCGGGTCCGGCGGTATGACTGGTCGCGGCGGCTGGTCCAGGAAAACCAACTGAGCGTCAACGATCTGATTTGGCCGTTGTTCGTGATCGACCAACCCGCTGGCACCGAACCGATCACCAGCTTGCCGGGCGTCAGCCGGTTGGGGCTGGATCCGCTGCGGCGTGCGGCAGTCGAAGCAGCGGAATTGGGAATCCCGGCGATCGCGGTGTTTCCGGCGACCGACCCCCAGCTCAAAACCGCCGATGCGGCTGAAGCGATCAATCCAGAGAACTTAATCTGCCGCAGCGTCCGGGCAATCAAACAAGAAGTCGGCGATGCGGTCGGCGTGGTCTGCGACGTGGCGCTGGATCCCTACAGCAGCCATGGGCAAGACGGCCTGGTGCGCGATGGCTATGTCATCAACGATGAAACGGTCGAGGTGTTATGCCAACAAGCGATTGTTCAAGCGCAAGCCGGCTGCGATGTGATCGCGCCGAGCGACATGATGGACGGCCGGGTGGGAGCGATCCGCCAGGCACTGGAGCAGCAACAACTGCACAACGTCCAGATCCTGTCGTATGCCGCGAAGTATGCCAGCGCGTTCTATGGACCGTTCCGCGACGCGGTCGGTTCAGCCGCCAATCTCGGCGGCGGCGATAAGAAAACCTATCAACAGGATCCTGCGGCCAGCGATGAGGCGTTGCATGAAGTTGCAATGGACCTGCGTGAGGGGGCCGACATCGTGATGGTCAAGCCGGGGATGCCGTACTTGGACATCGTCCGTCGGGTCAAAGATGCCTTTGCCGTACCGGTGTTCGCGTATCAGGTCAGCGGTGAGTACGCGATGTTGGCGGCTGCGGCCGAGCGCGGCTGGCTCAACCGCGAGGCAGTGATGCTCGAGAGCTTATTGGCGTTCAAACGGGCCGGCGCCGACGCGGTGCTGACCTACTTTGCCGCCGACGCCGCCCGGTTGCTGCGTGGCTAGGCGTGAAGGTCGCCAAGGTGGTCGACCGCTCCGCCGGTCGAACCGGGCTTCTGCAAAGCTGGTCTGGATCAGTCTTTCGGCCAAACCGGTCGCCGCTGTGCAACCCATTGCTCATGAGAACCGGACGCGAACGCGTGCCGGCTGATTGAATTTCTACCGCATCTCATCTTCTGTGCTGCTTGGTTCGACCGGCGGAGCGGTCGGCCACGTTTGCTTAGCGGCGCGGATTGGCGTCGGCAACCGCCTGACGCATGATCGAAATCGCAGCATCGGTATAGCGGGTGTGCTGATTTCTAAAATGCTCCAGCGCTTCTTCGTCGGCGAAGAAGAACAAGCGGTTGTAATCGGGATCGCGGACACCGAAGTCTCGGTTGCCTGGAACAATCCGTTTTTCCTCAAAGAATCGCACGACATCGATTCCATTTAAAACCGGCGTGTACGGTTCCGGGTCGGCCAGGAACTTGGCCATCGCCGCTTCGTCGACAAACAGATACAGGTTGCCCAGGTGAATCACCCCGAGTTCCGGATTGCCTTCAACCCACTCACTCTTCTCCGAGAGTGAAACCGCGCAGTAGCCGTCGAGCGTGAGCTTCGGCGGCGCGGGCGGACGCGCTTCGGGCATCGTGACCGCAGGGTTGCGATGCGAGGCAGCGATCGCTGGTGTGCCAGCGGAAGTTTCGCTCATCGGTTCACGCTCGCTGGGTGTCCCCATGCTGTCGGCCGGCGCAGCCGCGGTTTGCGTCGCGGCCGGTTGAGCGGGATTGCCAGCGACGGCCGCTGCCACGCGAGCCGCTTCGGCATAGTGGCTGAGCATCGCGACGTACTTGTCCGCGGCCTGAGGACTGGTGCCGTGGGCCAGCGCGGTGCCGGCAGTGGTCACGATCACATCGGTGGGATAAGCACTCACGCGGAACGTCTTGGCGATCGTCGGGTTTTGCCCCGCATGGATCTTCACCGGCACGTAATCGCGGTGAATCGCTTCGGCGACCTCCGATTGCTGGAACGCTCCGGCTTCCAACCGATCGCACCACACGCAGTTGTCGCTATAAAAGTGCAGCAGCAACAACTTTCCTTCGAGCTGAGCCTGGGCATGAGCAACTTTCAGGCTGCTTTCCCAGTGGATTTCGGCTCGCGCTGCTGAGCTGATCAGAGCGAGAGACAAGACGGCGAACGAGGGAAACAAGTGACGCATCTTCGGTCCTTAACGCGGTGACGTGTCCGCAGGTTGGAACATCTACATTCGGGTGTATCGGTCGTTACACCAGGCAGGCTGGAGGGGAAAGTAGGGATTATTCCTGTTTTGACGCTACCGCGATTTTCGATATTACGACCAGCGGGCACCACGGCGAGGTGCCGCGCTGGCAGACTCGGTTTCCGGTAGCACGGCGACTGAGTCAACTCCGCTCAAATACTGGCCAAACCGCCACCGGGTGGTTAAGCTGGTAAATTGGGGCGGCCTACGGCACCCACCTCGCAACTCCCGCAGACGCTTCGCTCAAAACACAGCAGCGTCAGGCTTGGCCCCCGGACCGCTGCGTCCCGGTTGGCGTTTGCAGCACATCTCTATCTTGCGGAACCACCGATGTCCGTTGCCCCCTCGGTTGCCATTGTCATTCCGCTGCTCAACGAGCAGCCGTCGTTGCGACCTCTGCATCAGGGGATCCTCGCTGCGCTGGCGCTCGCCCAGTCCGCGGGCGCAGCCGGCGAGTTCGAGATCATCTTCATCGACGATGGGTCGACCGACGGCTCCTGGACGACCATCAGCGAGTTGGCCGCAGAATACCCGCACACCCATGGGATTCGCCTGCGACGCAACTTCGGCAAAGCGGCGGCGCTGGCGACCGGTTTTGATGCTGCCGATACGCAACTGGTCATCACCATGGACGCCGACCTGCAGGACGATCCGAAGGAGATCCCCCGCTTTTTGGAGCAGATCCGCCAGGGTTACGACGTCGTCAGCGGCTGGAAGCAGGTCCGCAACGACCCTTGGCACAAGACGCTGCCCAGCGCCGTATTTAACTTTCTCGTCTCCAAGCTGACCGGCGTGGTACTCCACGACCACAACTGCGGATTCAAAGCCTACCGCCGGGAGATCTTCAACGAGGTGAAGTTGTATGGCGAGCTGCACCGCTTCGTGCCGGTGCTGGCCGCAGCCCGGGGCTGGACCGTTGGCGAGATTGTGGTCGAGCACCATGCGCGTCCTTACGGACATTCCAAATACGGCGTCTCGCGGATCATCAAAGGCTTCCTCGACCTGCTGACGATCTACTTCTTGACCGGGTTTGCCCAGCGGCCGCTGCATTTGATCGGTTCAGCCGGATTGATCTGCTTCGCCGCCGGCGCCGTGGGAATGATCTACTTGACCATTGCTAGGATTTGGACTTGGACCGTCGCCGGTCTGGAGCCATTGCATCTGCACCAGACAGCAGTGTTTTACTATTGCATCACCGCGGTGCTGCTCGGCGCCCAGTGGCTGGTAGCGGGTCTGCTGGCAGAACTGATTACCTCCATCGCTCGGCGACAGGTCCCGCCGGCTTCGATCGCTCAAACCACTACCAGCTTAGCCCGAGAGACGCTCCGTGAAGCTCAAGCCGACGCCTGAGGCGATTTTATGCAGCCAGGTCGGTGTGCTGTTGATCGCCCTTGCGCTGGCGATTGCCGCCGGCCGAATCGCCGTGGTCCGCAGCGCCGAGGGCGACACCGCGTTTCTCAGCGCCAATGATCGCAGCCGCTGGGCGACGGTCGCGGCCCTGGTCGAAGACGGCACGTACGAGATCGACCGCCTCGTTTCGATCACTGATAAGTCGGGGCGGCGGCGTCCTTGGAACAGCATCGATCGGGTGATGCACACCGGCGACGACGGGCGGATGCACCATTACAGCAGCAAGCCGCCGTTGCTGGCCACGCTGGTCGCAGGCGTCTATGCGGGGGCCAAAGGCGTGCTCGGGATGACGCTCACCGAGCAGCCGATTTACATGACGCGGATCGTGTTGGCGCTGGTCAACTTGCCGCTGCTGTTGATGTTTCTCGCCGCGACCTGGAGCGTGATCAAAGCGAGCGCGATCCAGGAGTTTTCACAATTGGCGGTGTTGGCGGCAGCTTGTTTCGGAACGATGCTGCTGCCGATGTCGGTGTCGCTCAACAACCACTTGCCAGCCGCCGCGGCCACGGCCGTGGTGCTGATGCTCTACCTCCGCCGCGAAGGCCGCCACGCCGGTTGGCCGTTGACGCCCGCTGCGTTTTGGGCTGGAGCAGCGGCCGCGTTCACGGTCACCTGTGAATTGCCGGCGCTGCTGATGTTCGTGCTCTGGTTCGCTCTGTTCTTGCGGCAAAACGTGCTTTCGACGCTCGTCGGCTTTGTGCCCGGTGCGGCGATTGTCGCAGCCGCATTCTTGGGGACCAACTGGATTGCGCATGGGACGTTGATCCCGCCCTACGCGCACCGCAGCGACGGCCCGGTGATCGCCAGTCTGGTCGCCAGCGCGGCGACCGAGCCCAGTGCTGCGAGCGCCCCATCCGCCGCAGCCCCGCCGACCACCGACTCACCGGCTGCTGACTCGGCTGCTGCGGGGCTACCGACGGCCGAGCAAATCGCTGCGGAACTGCGCGACGCCGCGGCGCTGCACCCACGCAATCGCGATCAGCCGCTGCGGCTTTCGCCGACCGCCCAGGCCGATCGCTGGCTGGTGGAAACTGAACAGGGGCACCAACGCTTTGCGCTCCGCCGCGACGCCGCCGATGCGAACCGCTGGAACCTGCACCGCTGGGATAACTGGTACGACTATCCCGGCAGTTACTGGACCACGCCCCGCCGCGGCGTCGATCGCGGCGAGCCGAACCGGGTCGTGTACAGCTTTCATCTGACGCTCGGGTACTATGGCCTGCTCTCGCTCACCCCGATCTGGGCCCTGGTCCCCTGGGGTTTGTATTTGCGGTACCGCGAGCAACGGCTGCGGAGCCGGTGGTGGCTCACTGCGGCGATCATTGTGGCCACGCTGGTTTGTCTGGCGTTTTACATCAGCCGGCCGCTGATCGACCGAAATTATGGCGGGGTGAGCAGTTCATTTCGCTGGATGCTGTGGTTTGCGCCGCTGTGGATTTGGGGGCTGCTGCCGGCGGCTCAGGCCTGCGGCGCCAACCGCTGGGGACGCTGGTTGCTGGTGGTGCTGATCGCCGGGAGCGTCTTCTCGGTAGCGATCTCGCTGGAGTCTCCTTGGCAACATCCCTGGATCTACCGCTACGTCCATTTTTTGGGGTGGCTCAAAGCGTGACGCCGGGACTAGGATCGCCGGTTGTCTGGAGCGTCCGAACCGACGCGCACGCCAAGCTCCCGGACGATCTGATACCGGAATGGAATCCCGACCTGCCGCACGCTCATCCCGCACAGCCCGTTGGCTGTTTGCTGCGCTGATTTTGCTGAACATCGGCGGCGGCGTGTACTTCCTGGCCCCGCAGACCGTCGGCAACCAGATTCGCCGCCACTTGCAAGCGCGGTTGCAAGCGCATTACCCGCATCTGAACGTCCGCATTGCCGCCGGACGCGTCGATAAGAACGGCGTGTTGATCCTCGATGGCGTGGCGTTCGACGCGCGGCCAGAGAGCGAATCAGGTGAGGCTCGGCCGATTCTGCGGATCGCTCGGCTGACGGTCTTGAGCGATATGCAACTGGACCGGATGCTCGACGCATCGCTGCCGATTCGGCCGCTGAAGATGGTCGCTGACGGGTTGGTTGCCGATTTGTGGCAGGATGCTGAGGGCAAGTGGTCGCCAGAACTGCTGTGGCCGCCGCTGGTCGTCGAAGATTACTGCCCCAAGGTTCACCTGCGCGATGCCCGGATTCGGTTGCACGCCGCCGGTGTGAGCCGGCCGCTGGAGCTGGACCACATCAACGTCAAGCTGGAGCGCACGGGCGATTCGCCGCTGACCGGAGCGGTCGGCCCCGAGGGCTTGGAGCCGAACTCACAACCCGCTGTCGTCGCCGCCAGACCGCGGCCGTTCCAGGGTCGGTTCGCGATCACTGCCGAAGGCACTTTCGTCGACCAGATGCGACTGGTCGGCGAAGTCAAACATGGCAACGTGTCGCTACAAGGCGAAGCGGCCGGACTGCGGATCGATCCGTTGCTGGTTCGGCAATTGCCGTTTGTCACTCCGCAGCGGCAAGAACAATTGGCGGGGCTGAGCCTGCTGAGCGATGTGCAGTGGTCGATCGCGGGACCGCTGCCCGCCGCCTCGACGCCGCCGGCTGAGATGCCTGCGACTGCTGCGGCTGGAACCGCGGAGCAGGCTGCCGAACCAGCAGACCTGCCGCTGACCTTCACGGCAAATTGGGCGGTCCGCGACGGCCGTTTCGATCACGCCAGCTTGCCGCAACCGCTGGAAAAACTCTCTGGGCGGATCGCCATGCACGCGGGCGGGACCGAGGTTCAGTGGGCACAGGCGCAATTCGGTGATGCTGCGCTGCGGCTCTCGGCGACGATCGACGGCTGGCACGAGGCCGCCGACATTCGCGGCCGCCTGAGCGCCGGCGGGCTGCTGGTCAACGAGCGTTTGGCAAGGAAGCTGCCGCCGGCTGCGGGCAAGGCCTGGGACACGATTCGACCGACCGGCCCGATCGACCTCGACTTGCAACTGGCTCGACTCGGCGGCGTCTGGGTGACTCAGGGAACCGCTGAGTTGCAAGGAGTCGACGTCCAACTCAGTCGCTTTCCTTACCCGGTCTCACAACTGATCGGCAAGCTGCAATTCAACGATTCGACCGCTTGGTCAGAAGGGCTCAGCGGACGCATTGGCGGCCAGCGCCTCAGCATTGCCTTTGAAGAGAGCCTGCCCGGGCACAGCGGATCGAGCTGGTTGCAGTTGGCCGCCGACGGACCGGTACCGATCGATGCACCGCTGCTGGCCGCGTTGACCCCATACGGCGAATCGACTTCGGCGCTGGAGGAGTTCATCCGTTCGTTGTCCCCAAGCGGTAGCATTCACCTGGTGGCGGCGCGGTTTGACCATGATGATCGGGGACAACCACGCAAATCGCTCGATCTGCGCGTCAGCGGCGGCTCGCTGCGGTATAAGGCATTTCCCTACCCGCTGTATGAAGTCCGCGGCCAAATCACCGTGCATGACGACTGGGTGCGGCTGATCGGATTCCAGGCGAGCAATAGCGACAACGCCAGGATTCGCTGCGAAGGCAGCTTTTTAGGCATGCCCGATGACGCCCCGCATCCGACCGATGGCCAGTGGCAACTGGCGCTGCGCTTCCGCGGCCGCGACTTGCCGCTGGACGAGTCGCTTCGAGCAGCGCTCGCCGAAGGTTCGCGACAAATTTGGGACAGCCTCTCGCCAACCGGTGTGCTCGATCAAATCGAGGTCACGGTGCATCACGCCGAAAGTTGGCAGGAACCGAGGTTGACCATTGCGGCCCATCAACATCCACGACCGACGATCGATAACCGCACCGTCAGCCTGCGGCCTGCCGACATTCCTTACCGGCTCGATCTGATTGAAGGAGCGGTGCGATTCGATGGCGATAAGGTCATCATCGATGCGCTGGATTGTCGCCATGACTCGACCCGGATCGCTGCCGATGGCAATTGCGACCGCACCGCCAGCGGGCAATGGCGTCTGGACCTCAACATCCACAGCGGCAGCCGGCTACATCCCGATGCCGAACTGATCGCTTCCTTGCCAGCAGAAGTCCGAGGCACCTTCCAGCGGCTGCAGCTCCGCGGCCCCTTGAGCGCCCGCGGCACCGTTTCGGTCATGCTTCCCGATGAGCGCCATCTCGATCCCACAGTCGATTGGGCCGTGACGTTGCAACTCGAAGGCAACCGGATCGGTGATGTCGGCCCTGTACATGACATCCGCGGTGAGATCACGATGCAAGGCAAACGCGACAGCGCTGCGGTGGTCGCTGACGGCGTCGTCCAGATCGATTCGATGCACATCGAGTCCCAACAACTCACCGCCATCCAAGGCCCGTTTGCGATTCGCGACGATCGGCTGCTGCTCGGTGAGTCGCTGGTGCTCGCCTCCGCTTCCGCTGGCCGCCCCAGGGGGCTGCGCGGTGACGCCGGGAGGCTGGGCGGTGACGGAGGTGCAGGAGCCAGTCAACCGATTCAAGGACAACTATTCGGCGGACAACTCGCGCTTTCGGGCGACGTGTTGCTTTCCGATGGCGCATTTGACGTGGTGGTGTCGATCAGCGACGTCGATGTAGCCACCGCGTTATTGGAAATCGGCCAAGCCGACAGCAGTGTCAGCGGCAAAGCTCAAGGGCAATTGCGGCTCGAAGGGGTTGTCGGCGCCGGTCATCTCCTCAAAGGAGCCGGCACCGCGAAGCTTTCGGAAGCCAGCCTCTATCAACTGCCGCTGTTGATCAGCGTGTTTAATATGTTGAGAGTCAAACCATCCGAGTCGGTCGCCTTTACCGATGGCGAAGCGAGGTTCTCGATCGATGGCGACAACCTCAACTTCAGCGAACTCAATTTATGGGGCGACCTGATCGCGCTCCATGGAACTGGCTCGATCAACCGCTCGCACGAGCTGGATCTCTCCTTCAACACCCGTGTCAGTCCGCACAACATCTGGAGCCACGTTGCTCGCCCCTTCGGCGACAACCAATACACACTCTGGACCTTGAGTGTTAAAGGACCGGTAGCCAATCCTCAGATCGACCGCCGCGCCATGGAATCGGTCGGCGGCACCCTAGAACGACTGCTGCCGGGCATCGCTGACCCAGCGGCCTTGCCGCGTCCGCCGCGGGTCGGTTGGCTGCGCGACCGGATCCCCCGCTAACCGCTTCCATGTCCCTCTAAGTGGCACGTTGCTGCTGGGTGACACGTTGCTGCTGGGTGGCGCGTTGCTGCTGGGTGGCACGCTGCTGCTGGGTGGCACGCTGCTGCTGGGTGGCACGTCCCTGAGGAACGAAGGGCGTGTTGCAGAGAGCTACAGGTGGATCAGGGAATGGCCCGTCGACTCAGAATTTAACTCAGCAGCCCACGCCCGTCGCCGGAGCTCCAGGCGTGCCACCCCAGCCCCGCTCGGGGATGAACAGCCACCAAATCCGCGGCAGAACCTACTCTGACGGATGATCACCCACCATGCTCGCTTTTCTGGCAAGCGGCGGTGTCCTGTCATCCCACGCGGGTCGCTGGCCAAGCCGTAAGTCGAGCTGCTGACGCCCGCAATTGTTAACCAATCCGCCAAATCAACCGCGCGGGACCGAGTTCAGGCAATCGATCGCAACCGCAGTGCACGGCGAGGTTTGCGGAAACTGTTTCCAGGGGAACGCGACGTAAAGAACGGCATTCAGCCGTGCTCCGCAAGTGTTGGCACACTACTTGCTCTCTCTGTTGAGCCATGGCGGATGGCCGCAACCAGGATGAGAACCAAGCCCTGTGGGTGCTCATGATTTCCAACCGCGGCCATTCACTTTCACAAAACACCTCGATGCATGGGAGATTAATCATGCTTTCCTGGGCCGTAGCGTTTTTCATTTTGGCGATCATTGCAGCCGTGTTTGGTTTCGGCGGCATCGCTGCAGGAGCATCCAGTATCGCGCAAATCCTGTTTGTCTTGTTCCTCGTGCTGTTTGTGATCAGTTTGATCACCGGTGGCATGCGTGGTCGCGACCCGATCTAAGCGGGTCTAGCTGGGTGTTTGCAAGCGGTATTGGTTTTGGATCAATTCTCGCAAGCGAGCGCCATCGATCGGTTTGGCTAAATGCAAGTCAAAACCGGCTTCTTGAGCCCGCTGGCGATCGGCGGGCTGGCTGTAACCACTGAGCGCCACGATGTAGGTGTCGCGCGTCGTCGGGTGTTGGCGGAGTTCGTTGACCACGTCATAACCATTCCATTTGCCCGGCAGACCGATATCGCAGAGGATGAGGTCAGGTGCGGTGTCGATCGCTAACTGCACCCCGGTTGGACCGTCATAAGCTTCAAAGACCTCATGACCCTCTTTGCGGAGGATCACGCGGATCGGCAAGATGGCATCGAGCCGGTCGTCGATCACCAGCACGCGCTGCGAAGTGCGGAGCGTGGTGCTCTCGTCCACGGCGGCTAGCTCGGCAACCAGCGTTTCGCCGTCCACCGCAGCGTGGGTTTCCGTTGTCGATTGATGCTCGGCCACCGGTTGATTCTCGGCTACCGAAGGCGCCGTTGCGGACTGGATGCACAGTGGCAGCCGGATCGAGAAGGTGCTGCCGCAACCCTCGCCTGGGCTGGTCACCGTCAATTGACCGCCATGCATCTCGACCAATCCCTTGACGAGCGTCAACCCGATCCCGAGCCCGCCTTGCGACCGCGCGAGCGTGGTGCGGGTCTGTTGAAAAGGATCACACACGATGTTTTGCTCTTGCACGCTCAGGCCGACACCTTGATCGATGATGTCGATCCGCGCCATCGGTCGGCTTTGGGTCTCGGCGTCCAGCTTGACGGCGATCGGCTTATTGGACGGTGAAAACTTACAGGCGTTGTGCAACAGGTTCGAGAGACACTGCGTCACCCGGGTCGGATCGCCTGAAACCGTATAGGCTTCGCGCGCCGCAGAAATCTCGATGCTGAACTCACGCTCGGGATAGTGCCGCCGGTAATCGTCCACGGTCTGCGTCACCAGGTGTTTCAAATCGAGTTCCGTGATCGCCAACGTAATTTTTCCCCGGGCAATCCGCGAGACATCGAGCAGATCGTCCACGATTCGTCCCATCATCTGGGCTTGGCGCAGGATCGACTGCTTCAGCGCCGAGGCGTCAGGATCGTTGCTATCAAGTTGCATCATCGCCTGCGCGCCCGTCAGCACGCCGGCTAAGGGATTACGAAGTTCGTGCCCGAGCATCGCGAGGAACTCGTCTTTGCGATTGGCCTCATGTTCCATCGCAGCCGTCAGTTTGGCGTTTTCGATGGCCACCGAAACCGAATAGGCGAGTTGTGAAATCAGCAGTCGATCGTGATCGGTGAACTCTTCTCCGAACTTACCCATCAGCACAATGCGGCCGACTTCCCGCCGCGCCGAATCGCGCAGCGGTGCCGACAGCACACTGTCAAAGGATTCGCCCTTGAGCAATGGCGATGTCGAGGAGGCAAGTTGTTGATCAGGGTGCGTCTCGTCAGGCCGGCGAATGAACGTACTTTCACCTTGGGACATTTGATCGACCCATTCAAAGATCCCGCTGAGGTGTTCTTCGCTAGGCTGTTCAAACTCCGTCGCCACCACTCCGCGTTCATAGCGCACCTCCCGGCCATCGTTGAGCCGCAGCAGGGCCTCACGGGCACCGAGCAACTGCCGGAACTCATTCAGGGCCACGCCGGTGATCGATTCGATATCGCGTGCCGAGAAGATCCGCGCAACCACATCGGCGAACAGTTGCAATTGCCCGGTCCGTTGCCGAATCAGTTGCTCACTCAGCCGTCGCCGCTGCAGCTCGCGATCGACGCGCAGCAGCGACCAGATGGTGGCCGCGAGGGTCATGATCAATGCTGCGGCAAAGGTCAGCAGGGCGTTGATATAGGCCGTCGAGGCATGCTGCGCACTCCCATCCACTTCCGCCTTGATAGCCCGGTGGACCGTCACGAGTTGCTCCAGGATCGTATCGGTGGTGAGCATGTTCTCGTGCGACATGAGCACGTCCAACGCCTGTTCTCGATCCTCGGTCGCCCGGATCTGAAGCACCTCGGCCCACTGTTCAAACTTGGCTGCGGTCAATTCTTCGACCCGCTGCAGCGTTGCCAACGCCGCGGGCAACTCGATCAACTTTTCCGCTTCGCTAATGCGTTGGGTGTAGCTTCCACGAGCCTGATAGTAAGGCTCGAGATAATCCAAGTTGCCGGTCAACAGGTACCCGCGCTGGCCGGTCTCGGCGTTGAGCAGGTCACGCTGTAATTGCTCGATCAACCCCAGGGCGACATTTGCCTTTTCCGTATTGACTTCATTGAGGCGAATGTTGCCCAGACTAAAGAAGGCCAGGATCCCAAAGAGCACGATCGCTGCAATCGGCGGGAAGAACTCCCAAGCGAAGCGGTCGAGTTGGGTCGTTGGGCGAGCTGGGGTCGCTGAGGCGGTCTCGGACATCGCGTGCAGATGGCTGGGGGCGGCAGAAGTGCTTTAAAAACGGCGGGCAGACAGCGTCACCGCATGCGATCAACGACAACACCAACGCTCCCGTTCATCCTGCCAGTGGATCATGCCCACTCCATTATCGCAGCGCCAGGTCGCTTGAGCCACCACTTGCCGCGCTTCGACACACTACTCGCTCGCCACCACTTCGCCGCCGGACCGCGTTCCCAGCCCGCGCCACACCCGTAGGTCGACGCTGCTGCTGTGAGTTCGCACCGAGCCATCGATCATCGCAGCATGGACGATATCAGCGTGATAGCTGCGGGAAGTGATCACCGCAAACGTTGCCAGCGAATCGCTCGTCGCCTCCTGCTGCGACGTGTAATCGATGTCGGCCCCCGCCGGGCAACGATCCGACGCGGCGGCAAGCGTCACCTGGCTGTTGGGCGCGGCGGTCGTCGTGAAGCCTTGGTGGTGCACACGTCCGTCGGGCCACTCGGTATGCCCGTTGGGCCGGCACCAAGCAAAGCTTGTGGGAATCCGGCTGATCACACCTGACACAGACACGTCTGGCATGGCCGTGCCGCCGACCGGCGCCTCGTTTCGCCCATAGTACTGGTACGCTTTGACTTCGCTCGCCATCAACGTATTGGAAGTGCCATCGGTAAAGTCCCGAAAACCGATCCGCGAGTTCGGCCCAAAGGCACCGTCGCCGATCTGGCCGCCGACCGGATCGTAGACCATCCAAGTTCCAAAGTTGAACCCGTAGGTCGTGGGAAACAGTGGGCTGGCGAGCTTCGGACTGACGTCGCGCGGGGTGTCGGAACTGGGATCGCTCGGACATGCATACACCGGAATCTTCAGACCGCTGATCGCCGCCTGGTCATCCCAAGCGACCGACAGATCGACCTGATTCGCCAGGGCGCCCTGCTCAATGAACGGCAAAATCCGGCCATGGATCGACCAGGAAGCATTGGTGTTGATCGAGCCGAGCATCCGAATCGAGGCCGACGGCGGGAAGTGGGCGTAGCTCGACTCATAGTTGTGCACCGCCAGCGCGAGTTGCTTGAGGTGGTTTTTGCACTGCATCCGCCGCGCTGCTTCCCGCGCTGCTTGGACTGCAGGCAGCAGCAAGCCAACCATTACGCCGATGATGGCGATCACGACCAGCAATTCCACTAAGGTGAATCCGCCGGTGGCGCACGTCCGCGGGTGTTGCGTCTTCAAAACTTTCAAAATCCGTATGCAAAAGGAGGGGCAGGCAGGAAGCGTCGTCGTTCGATACCTCTGCTGGCTGAGGCAGCTTTCATGCCGACGGCGGAGGGGAACGAACGCTGAGCCGTTTCCTCGCGTTTCTTCTAGCGGTTGGGCGTCGACGGGAAAGGTCACGGCGAAAAAACGATCGGCTGCGGATAATGTTTCATCACCGCGCGCAGCCAGCGTCCGCACTCCGCGGCGACCGGTATGATGGCCGCACGTCCTCGCCGCGCCGTTACAGCCTCACCGGCAACACCGATGTCGCGGCGCGTCCTGCTTCGGTTCTCTCTGATGCCCCCCTTTCGCTCGCTCACCAGTCGTTTGATCTTGCCGTTGCTGCTGGCAGCGGTGTTGGCGGCCTCGTTGGTGGCGGCGGCATCGTCTTGGCTCGCCGACCGCGCCGCCGCCGAGCAGCTCGAGCAGCGGTTTGCAGCGATCCGCCGCTCACTCGAAGGGACCCAGTTCCCGCTGACACGCAGCGTGCTGGCATCGCTGAGCGAACTGACATCCGCACACTGGATCACGCTCGGCCCCGATGGCCAGATCGTCGACAGCACGCTCACGCTCGCTGCCACCGCGCGCGGTCAGCTTGCCGAGCGGCTGGCGCGGCTACCAGCCGAAACGGCTGCCGAGATCACCGAGCCGGTGCGTCTGAACCATGCGCAGCGCGTTTACCAGGTCAAGCGCTTTCGCCGCACACCGGACGGTCGCCGCAGCGCCGAGATCCCGATTCACGACGTGGTGGTCCTATTCGACGATGCCCAGTGGCGGATTGCGCGGTTGCAAGCCGCAGCGGCACCGCTGGCCACCGGCCTATCGACCATTGTTTTGCTCAGTTCGGTGACCCTGCTATTAGCCGGACGATTGATCGGCAGGATCACGCGTTTGCAGCGGCAGGTCGACGCGATCGCCCAGGGCGACTTCAGCAGCGATTTGCCGGTCAGTCCCGACGACGAGCTCGGCCGACTGGGCCGAGCGGTGCAATCGATGGCTGCCCAATTGCGGCAGATGTGGGACGCGCTCGGCCGCGAACACGGCCAACGCTTGCTGCATCAGATCGCTGGCGGCTTGGCCCACAACCTGCGAAACAGCATCACCGGCGCCCGGATGGCGGTGGAACTGCATGCCCGCCACTGCCGCGGTGCTAGCGGTGGCGGGGCCGGTGATGAGGACCTGCAAATGGCGGTCGATCAATTGGAACAGACCGAAGACTACGTCCGCCGGTTGCTGCTCGTTTCAGCGGGCAAGCAGGAGCTCAACCGGCCGGCTGCGATCGGCGAGTGCCTCCGCGACATCCGCAGCAGCCTCGACAACACGGCACGGCATCGCGGCGTCGTCATCACTTGGCAAGTCGATGAGCGGGCCGCCGCGGGCCAAGTCGCGGACGGCCCGACGTTAACCGCTGCGGTCACGAACTTGGTTTGGAACGCGCTCCAGGCAGGCGACGATGTCCGCATCCAGGCCGCGGTGGACGAGCACGCGCCTGGGCCGCAGGTGTGCATCGAGGTATCCGACAATGGTCCCGGTCCGCCGACCGACATTGCAAAAAGCTTGTTTGAACCGTTTGTCACCTCCAAGCCCGAGGGGCTGGGACTGGGCTTGCCGCTGGTCGCCCGCTCGATGGAATCGCTCGGCGGTACGGTACAATGGGATCGCCACCTGCAGCGCACCCGTTTTCGTCTTCATCTTCCCGTTGCAACATGACCGCCCCCACGAAGTCCACCGTGTTAGTCGTCGACGATGAGCCGACCATTTGTTGGGGCTTCGAGCGGTTGCTGCGCGAGGACGGGCATGAGGTGCTGGTCGCAGCCTCGGCCGAAGCGGGGCTGAAGCTGGCCCGCGAGCACCCGATCGCGCTGGTGCTGTTGGATGTGCGGCTGCCGGGCGAAAGCGGGCTCAGCGCCTTGCCAAAGTTCCGCGCCGCCACCGCCGACGCACCGCTGATCGTGATGACCGCCTTTGGTGATCTGGAAACCGCGGTGACCGCTGTTCGCCAAGGCGCGAGCGACTACTTGACGAAGCCGTTTTCGCTGGCCGAAGCCGGTGAGGCCTGTCGGCGGGCACTACGCCGCGCAGAAACGCAACTCGGCGAGGAACCGCCGAGCTTCGGCAATGGTCGGAGGTCGGCAGCGGTCCCCTCGCAGCAACTGGTCGGAAACTCAGCGGCGATGCAGAAGGTGTTTCGCCAAATCGCGCTGGTGGCCGCGAGCGAATTATCGGTGCTGATCACCGGCGAGACCGGTACCGGCAAAGAATTGGTGGCCGCGGCGATCCATCGTCACAGCGAACGCAAGGACCAGCCGTATCTGGCTGTTGCGCCCGTGGCATTCAATCCGTCGCTGCTGGAGAGCGAGCTGTTTGGGCATGTCCGCGGTGCCTTCACCGGTGCCACCGAGGACCGCAAGGGGCTGTTTGAGACGGCCAACGGCGGCACGATCCTGCTGGACGAAATCGGCGATCTGCCGCTGGCCGCCCAGGTCAAGTTATTGCGCGTTCTGGAACAACGTCAATTCACGCGCGTCGGCGAAGTCCAGCCGCGCACCTGCGATGTCCGCATCCTGGCCGCCACCCACCGCGACCTGCGCCGCGGCGTCAGCGAGGGGACGTTCCGCGAGGACTTGCTATATCGCCTCGGCGCCGTGACGATCGATTTGCCCGCGCTCCGCAGCCGGCCGGAAGACATCGCCCCGCTGGTCCACCATTTCCTCAGCGACCTTGGCTATCCGACCGCTGAATCAGCCGTCGACCCGTCGCTGAGGCGCGAGCTGGAACAGCGACCGTGGTACGGAAACGTCCGTGAGCTGCGCAACGCCGTCGAACATGCAGCCGTCATCGCCCGTGGACGGCCGCTGGACATCAGCGATTTTCCGCCGCCGCAGATCAGCGACCTGGCCGTTGAACCCTCAACCGCCGCGGTGGTCGAGGCCTGGGCCCAGCGCGAACTGGAACAATCCGCCGATGCGCAACTGCCCCTGTATGAGCGTTTCCTGCAGGCGACCGAACCGGCGCTGCTACGCACCGTCCTCAAACAAACCGGCGGCAATCGCGCCGCAGCAGCCGAACAACTCGGCATGCACCGCGGCACGCTTCGCGAACGAATGAAGCGTTATGGGTTGGAGTAGGGGCTACCCTCACCCGATTCGGTCACCTACCGCCCGCGCCCATACTCCGGCTTTCGTGAAGTGTGGGCATCGGCCACGCTGAGCGGCCAGATTAGCGCGTTAGGTTTGCGGCGGTGGTGTGGGTTCTACAGGTTTTTTTCCCCAACCGGTCAGCCGCTGGACGAGCACAAAGAAGACCGGGACGAAGAAGATCGCTAGGAACGTTGCCGCGAGCATCCCGCCGATCACGCCGGTGCCGATCGAGTGCCGCGCCGCAGCCCCAGCACCACTGCTCAGCGCCAGCGGCACCACGCCGAGGATGAACGCCAGCGAGGTCATCACGATCGGACGAAACCGCAGCCGCGAGGCTTCAATCGCCGCCTCCCGCGGGCTGTGACCGTGCCGGACGAGGTCGATGCAGAACTCGACGATCAAAATCGCGTTCTTCGCTGCCAAACCGACGAGCGTCAGCAGACCGATTTGGAAGTAAATGTCCTGGGCCAGGCCGCGAAGGGCGATCGCCACAAGCGCTCCCAGGACGGCGATCGGCACCGCCAGCAGCACGACGATCGGCAACGACCACCGCTCGTACTGCGCCGCCAATACCAGGAACACGATCACCAAACCAAACGCGAGCACGATCGGCGCTTGGTTACCGGCCTTGATTTCTTGGTACGTCGCCCCGCTCCATTCAAACCCATATCCCGTCGGCAGCACCTCGGCAGCGATGCGTTCGACAGCGGCAATCGCATCGCCACTGCTGATCCCTTCGGTCGGGGCGCCGGTGATCTGAATCGACGGGTAGCCGTTGAAGCGACTGACGACGTTCGGTCCGGCGCGGAAACTGGTGTCGACGACACCTGAGAGCGGCACCATCTGTCCGGTACTGTTGCGGACATAGATCCGCCCGACTTCCTCCGGGCTGTCACGGAACTCCGGTTCGGCCTGCACTTGCACGCGCCAAATCCGGCCGAACTTGGTGAAGTCGTTGACGTACAGCGCACCGAGGTAGGCTTGCAGCGTCTCAAATACTTCGGCCACGCGGACACCCATCATCTTGGTTTTGTCGCGGTTGAGCTCGATGTACAACTGCGGCACTGAAACCCGCAGCGTTCCCTGAACCGCCTCGAGCTCAGGTGACTCTGCCGCCGCCATACTGAACGCGCTGCCGGCATCGAACAGTTCGCTGACCGTTCCGCCGCCGCGCTGTTGCAACTCCATCTGGAAACCTGCCCGCGTCCCCAGACCCGGAATGCTCGGCGGGTTGAAGGCCAGCACCATGCCTTCTTTGGCCATGCCGAACGTGCCGAAGGTAGCGCCCACCAGTGCCTGCGCGCTAAGCGCCGGGTCCTGACGCTCAGCAAACGGCTTGAGCGTGACGAACATGGTCGCCGCGTTGGTGCTGCTCGCCCCGCCGGTGAGAATATCAAAGCCGCCCAGCAACGTGACGTTCGCGACCGCCGGGTGATTGATATAAAACTCCTCGACCTGGCGGGTCAGCACATCGGTGCGGTCCAGCGACGCCCCGTCGGGCAACATCACCGCCGCCAGAATGTAGCCTTGGTCTTCGTCGGGCAAAAAGCCGGTCGGGATCCGCTGTTGGATGCGCCAGGTCGCAAAGCAGAGCCCCCCGAAGATCGCCACGGTCACCAGCGTGTATCGAATCCCTGCCGAGACACCGCCGACATAGCCCCGGGTCAGCACGCCAAAGGCCGAGTCGAACCAGCGAAACAGGATGAACTTTTTGCCGCTCGGCGGCTTGAGCAGCAACCGACAGAGCGCGGGGCTGAGCGTCAAGGCAACCACCCCAGAAATCGCGACCGAGACCGCAATCGTCACGGCGAACTGCTTGTACATCTGGCCGGTTAAGCCGCCGAGAAAGGCGACCGGCACGAACACCGCCGAGAGCACCAGCACGATCGCGATCAGCGCGCCGCTGACCTGCTCCATCGCCTTGATCGTCGCATCGCGCGGGCCCAGTCCCTCGTCATGCATGATCCGCTCAACGTTTTCCACCACCACGATCGCGTCGTCGACGACGATCCCGATCGCCAGCACCAACCCGAACAGCGTCAAGGTGTTGATGGTGAAGCCGAGCATCAGCATGCCGGCGAACGTGCCGACGATCGCGATCGGCACCGCCAGCAGCGGGATCAGCGTCGCCCGCCAACTCTGCAAAAAGACGAACACCACGATCAACACCAGCACCACCGCTTCGAGCAGCGTATGGACCACTTCGGTCATCGACGCGCTGATGAAGTCGGTGGTGTCATAAGGAATGTCATAAGACATCCCCGGAGGAAAATCGCGGGCCGCATCATCCATCGCCGCACGCACGCCAGCGATGGTGTTGAGCGCGTTGGCTCCGACCTGCAAGTTGACGAGCATCAGCGTGATCTGTTTACCGTTGACGCGCCCGAACAGATCGTAACTGCGGCTGCCCAGTTCGATCCGGGCAACATCCTTGAGCCGCAACACCGTCCCATCGGACTCGGCGCGGAGCACAATGTTTTCGTATTCGGAGATCTCGTTGAGCCGCCCGCGGGTCAGCACCGGAAGGGTCAGCTCGACCTCTTTGCCGCTGGGCCGCTGACCGATCGTGCCGGCAGGAAAGTTGGCGTTCTGCTCGCGAATGGCCGCCGCAATGTCCGAAACGGTAAACCCCTTGACCGCCAGCTCATCGGGGTTGAGCCAGACGCGCATCGAATAATCTTTGGTCCCGAACACGCTCATGTCGCCCACCCCTTCGACGCGGCGGAGTCGGTCCAGCAGGTTGATCGTGGCGTAGTTGCTCAGGTACAGCTCATCGTAGAGGCCTTCTTCGGAGGAGAGCGTGACCACCGCCAGAATGCTGTTGGAGCTTTTGACGACGGTGATCCCGTTGCGAATCACCTCCTCGGGCAGCCGTGGCTGGGCCACCGCCAAACGGTTCTGCACTTCAACAGCCGCCAAGTCTTGGTCGGTGCCGATTTCGAACGTGGCGGTGATCGTGACCGCGCCGTTGTTGGCCGAGCGCGAGTCGTAATAGATCAGATTCTGAACGCCGCTGAGCTCCTGCTCGATCGGCGCGGCAACCGCTTCGGAGGCGGTCTGCGCATCGGCCCCCGGATAAACCGCATTGATCTGAATCGTCGGTGGCGTGATCTCGGGATAGCGAGCGATCGGCAAAACATAGATTGAGACCGAGCCAGCGATCATGATCAGCAGCGACAAGACGCTGGCGAAGATCGGCCGGTCGATGAAAAAGCGGGAGAACATGCGGGCGTTTCCGGATGAATGCGAACGTAGGGGTGATGATCCGCAGGGATCAGGAAGCGGCGGACTGGGCCGCAGCCGAGTCACCGCTGGCCGCCGGCCCGCCGCTGACTGCTGGTGACGCAGCAGGCTCCGAGCCCGGAGCGACCGCTTCGACCGGCGTGCCAGGCCGGAGTTGCATCAGGCGATCGACGATCACTCGATCGCCGGCAACCAATCCGGAGTCGATGATCCACTCGGTCCCGTGCCACGCTCCCGGCACCACCGGACGAAGCTGCGCATGGCCCTGTTCATCGATCACATACACCGTCGTCCCGGTCGGGTTCTGCATCACCGCCGACTGCGGAACGAGCAACACGCCGAGACGATTGACACCGGTAATTTTCGCGGTCACAAACTGGCCAGGCCGCAGCGCCCCTCCGGGGTTAGGCACCGTCGCACGCACCACAGCGGTCCCGGTCGAAGGATCGACGGCGACATCAACGAAGCTGATTTGGCCGGTCTCGGGATGCATCCGTCCGTCGGGCAACATGATTTCGACATCCAACTGCTCGACCGCCGTGTCGCTGATCGCCCCTTCGCTGAGCAACCGCTCCCAGAGCAGCAGCTCTTGTTCGCTGACTGAATAACGGACGTAAATCGGATCGACCTGCCGCACCGTCGCCAACAACGACTCGCCGCTGGGGCTGATGTAACTGCCCACATCCTGCTGGCTCTCGCCGATCATGCCGGTGATCGGCGAAGTGATCGTGGTGTAGCCGAGTTCCAGTTGGAACTGGGCGAGCCGAGCTTGCTGCAGTTTGACATCCGCGGAGGCGACCTGCTGTTCCTCTTGCCACTGTTCCAGTTCATCGGCCGAAGCGGCGCGCTGCGCGACCAGGCGTTGGACCCGTTCCAACTGTTGTTCGGCACGCTGCAAGCGAGCTTGGGACGCCGCGAGCTGGGCATCGGCTTGCGCCAAGGCGACTTCAAACGGCTCGGGGTCAATGCGAAACAGCAACTGCCCCTGCTCGACCTGCTGCCCCTCGGTGAAACTGCGTTCCTGCAAATAGCCGCTGACCCGGGCGCGAATCGGCACCAACTGCGATGCTTCGGTCTGGGCCAGGAAGCGGGTTTCCATCGGCACGTCGCGGGGCTGCACGACCACCACGCCAACCGGCAAGGGACCGGCAGGTCCGGCCGCTTCGACCGGCGCCGGGCCGTGGTCGGTAGCGCTGAAATAAAGGTAAATCGCGGGTAAAACGGCGATCACGAGCACCGCGATCAGGGTCTGACGCACGACGTGGAAGGCGCGCTGTCGTCGACTAGCAGAAGGGGCTGCGTCGGCCATGATTAAGCTCTGAAAGGGGTCGTGCGGTTCGTTCCGCAAGGTTGGCTAAAGGAGGTCCCGGCCCGGTGCTGACAAACGCTGCAGCAGGCGACAGCGGCCGAGTGCGGTGACCAGAATAACTTGTTTGCCGGTAAATAGAATGCCGCCATACTAATTAAACTGGGTAAATTGAGGAGCCTCTGCTGCCTGGCAATCACGGAGGGTTTAAGGGCCATAAAATGCTGGCAGACCAGCGTGCAGTTTGCGCAGCAAAGTCACCAGCAGACGCTGTTCCGCTGCGGTTAAACGGCTCATCACCCGCGATAACTGCGCCAGATGGTCCGGCAAGATCTTGTCGAGATACGCTTCGCCGGCCGGAGTGAGTGCGATCCGGCTGACCCGGCGATCCTGAACATCGGGCTGCCGCTGGACATAACCTTCGCGTTCCAGCCCATCGACCAAGCCGGTGATGGTCCCCTTGGTGACGCCCGACTCCTCAGCCAGTTCCGAATGGGTGGCGGCAGCGGGCCGGTCGAGCAGAATCGCCAAAATTCGCAGCCGGCCTTCGCTGATCCCGAGTTTGGCGAGGCTGGTATGGAGCGCCGCTGCGACTTCAACCCCCACGGCGTGCGCTGTGGCGAAGGCGTACACCGCTTCGGGATCGAGCGTCGGTAACCGCCGCGACAGTTCGCACAGCCGCTGGTAGTCGGGGATTTGACGGACCGTAATCGTCACGCCGCCCGCGTCTTTCACGTCCAGTACCCTCGTAAGCTTGTTTCGCGGGAAAGTTGAATCACCGGATAATAATATGCCGCCATACTAATTGGTCAAGCTGGTTGTTGGTTGTTGGTTGTTGGTTGTTGGTTGACGGAGGACGGAGGACGGAGGACGGAGGACGGAGGACGGAGGACGGAGGACGGAGGACGGAGGACGGAGGACGGTCGATCGAACAGGAAGGATCTGAGGGATTAAGAATTGCCGCTCGCTGGCGACGTGGCCGCGGACTCGAGCGCCGGACCCGAGAGGGCTCCGACCGGCGGAGCGGTCGGCGACATTTGACTCGGCGACATTTCCGCTTCCTGCTTCGGTTTCCAAAACAGCCCCGTCAGGTCGTCAAAGAAGGTGTACAGCACCGGAATGGCCAACAGCGTCAGCACCAGCGACAGCGTCTGGCCACCGACGACCAACACCGCGATCGAACGCCGCTCCTCGGCCCCAGGCCCAGTGGCGATCAGCAGCGGCAACAAGCCGGCGACGAACGACAGGGTCGTCATCAGAATCGGCCGCAACCGGTCGCGGTTGGCGAGCATGATCGCATCATGGCGATTCATCCCGCGGGCGCGGAGCGTGTTGGTGTGGTCGACCTGCAAAATCGCCGCTTTCTTGACCACGCCAAACAGCACCAGCACCCCCATCGCCGAATACAAGTTCAGCGTCTCCCCGCCCCAGTACAGGCTGAGGAGTGCAAACGGAATGGCCAGCGGCAGCGACAACAGAATGATCAGCGGGTAGACCATGTGCTCATACTGGGCGGCCAGCACGATGTACATGAACACGAACGACATCAGGATCGTCCAGCGGAAATCGAGCAGCGTGCGGTCGAGTTCCCTCCCGCCACCCATCACTTGGATGCTCATTCCTTCCGGAACACCCAGCTCTTCGGCTGCTTTCCAGAGCGCGTCGATCCCTTCGGTCAGGCCATACCCCGGCGCGATGTTGCCACGGATCGCAGCCATTTTCTGCCGCCCCAAGCGGTCGACCCGCGATGCATCGCGGCCAAACTTGAAACTCACCAGGTTATCGATCCGGGTCAAACCCGGCGGCACGTAGGCCTCCGGCGAAGCGAACGAGGTCAACGTCATGGCAGCGGCATTGCCGACGCCGCTGCCGGCGCTCGGGTTGGTCCGCACGTAGAGCTGCGAGATCGCTTCGATGTTCCTGCGGTCCAGTCCCACCAGCCGGACTTCGACGTCATAGGCCTCGTCGAACTGCTTGTCGTGATACCGCGAGACACGGTCGTCGCCGCCGACGGCGATCCGCAGCGTACTGGCGATTTCAGTCACATCGACCCCCATCGCCGCGGCGCGGTCGCGGTCAATACTGACGACGAGTTCCGGGTTATCGATCAGCAGGGTGGTTTGGGTGTCAGTCAATTCGGGCATCAGCTTGGCTTTGGCCAGCAGCTTGTCGCTGAACTCCAGCAGCCCTTCGATCGTCGGGCCGGTGATCGAGAAATCGACATCGACCGCCGCGCCTTGCCGCAGCGAGGTGAGGTTGCGGACGGAGATCCGCAGATCGCCGATGCCGTTGAGTCGGCGGCGGACATCGGCCATTTTTTCGCGTTGCGAGTAGTTGCCGCGGAACGCTTCGCCGGGGTCACCGCGCATCAGGCCGCTGAAAAATCGCCCAATGGAAAACGTGCGTTCGCCGCTGTCGACTAAACGAATGTAGAACGAGCCGCGGTTAACGTCGCCAAACCCGCTGCTGCCGACGGTGGTCACATAGGTTTCGATGCCGTCGATTTGAGCAAGCTCCGCTTCGACCGCGTCGACGGTTTCCTGCATCGCTGCCAGCGTCGCCCCACGCGCCGCTTCAACCCGAATCTCGAACTCCGACTCGTCGACGTTGAGCGGGACGTAATCGCGTTGCACCCAGCCTTGCAGCGGCACGTTGGACAGGATCACCACCACGGTCACCGCCAATACCAACCAACGTCCGCGCAGCGACCAGGCGAGCATCCACATATAAGCGGCTTCGACCCAGCGATACGGCCCGGTTCGCGAGGCAGCGGGTCCATCGGTCGACTTCACCGGCCGCAGCAGTTTGCTGCACATCATCGGCGTGAGCGTGAAGCTGACCAGCATCGAGACCATGATCGCCACGGTCGCGGTGATCCCGAACTGGTAGAGCATCCGCCCGGTGACGCTGGAGAGAAACGAGACCGGCAAGAAGACGATCACCAGCGAGAGCGTCGTCGCGAGCACCGCCGGACCGATTTCCCGCGTCCCTTCCACCGCCGCCTGACTCGGCGAGAGCCCCTTTTCCTCGATATGGTGGAACACGTTTTCGAGCACCACGATCGCATCGTCGATCACCACGCCGACCATCAGTACCAGCGCCAGCATGGTGACGTTGTTGAGCGTGAACCCGAACGCGTGCATGAACGCGAAGGTGGCGATGATCGAAGTCGGGATGGCGACCGCGGCGATCAGCGTCGATTGCCACGAGCGCATGAACAGCAATACGGTGATGCAGGCGAGGATGCTGCCGGAAATCAAATGATTCTCGATTTCGTGCAGCGCCGCGCGGATGTACCGCGACTGGTCCTGAATCACCTCCACTTCGACATCGTCGGGCAGCAAGTCGCGGCATCGCGGCAGCAGCGATTTGATTTGGTCGATCACCTCGACGGTGTTCTCGCCCGATTGACGTTGGATCTGCAGCACGACCGCCGGGGTACCGTTCATCCGCGCCAGCGTACGGACTTCTTTGCTGCCGTCACGGACTTCGGCCAAATCGCTCAGCCGAATCGGTGTTTCGCCGCGCGTCGCCACAACAAGATCTTCGAAGTTGCGGGCATCATCCACGCGCCCCCGCGTGCGCACGATCCGCTCGCGCATCCCCTGATCCATCCGCCCGCCGGGGATCTCAGCATTTTGGCGCGCGACCGCATCGCGGACTTCGAGAATCGAAAGCTGATGCGCAGCCAAGCGGTCGGCGCTGACGTCGATCTGCACAGCCCGCTCGGCAGCCCCGGCGATCACGACCTGGCCGATCCCCTTGGACGATTCGATCACGTTTTTGACGTACTGGTCGGCGAACATGTACAGTTCGCGCGGGGTGCGCGGGCCCGAAACGGCCAGCGTCAAAATCGGCGAGGAGTCGATGTCGCGCTTCTGAACGACCGGTGGATCAAGCCCGACTGGCAAGCGGCGGATGACCGCAGCGACGGCATCACGCACATCCTGAATCCCCGCGTCGGTATTACGATCCAACTGGAACGTCACCATCACGAGCGACTGACCATCCCAGGAGATCGAGCGGAGTTCATCGATCCCTGCGACCGTCGCCACGGCATCTTCGATGATCGCCGTGACTTCCGTCTCGACTTCGCTGGCCGCCGCACCGGGCACTTCCGTCCGCACCGAGACCTGGGCCAAGTCGATGTCAGGAAACCGATCGACACCCAGTTGCGGGTAGCAGACCAGGCCGGCAACCACCAGTGCCGTGATCAGCATCAGCGCGAAGACGGGGCGGCGAACACAGATTTCAGCGAGCCAGTACACGTCGGACTACCTGAGGACTATCGAAAAGGGACACCGGAAACGTTCGCGCGTCGCAGACGCTGCATCGGCCCATGCTCGGCCGCAACCGGTGCGTTTTAAGGGGAGTTCGCTGTGCTGCCCGGCAACCGTTGCGGCTGCCGCTTGTCGGTTGCTACCGCTCCCGCTTCGGCGTTTTCCAGCGTGACGGATTGATCGTTCACAATCGCGTCTTTGGCCAAGGCAACGCGCGTGACCGCATCGAGCGTCGGTTGGCCGGACGAAACCGCATCTCGGTTGGCGGGAGTCACCGGTGGCTGCTCACGACTCTGCGGTTCACCCGCTGGCGACGGCCCCGCAATCGACGTTGCGCGTTGTGTCGGCACCACTTGGGCCACCCTTCCAATCGATGCATCGACCAGGATCTGATCGCCGCTGGAAAGGCCTTCGACGATTTCGACAAACCCATCACGGCGCACGCCGGTGGCGATCTCAAACTGTTGGGCGACCCCGTCGACGAGCTTCCAAACCTTTTCCGAGCCGGCGAAATCGCTGATCGCCGACTCAGGGGCAACCAACGATTGCGAATCGGCGTTGAGCACGACATCGGCCTGGGCGAACAGACCCGAGCGGTAGTGCTGCTGCGGGTTATCGATCCGCGCTTCAAAGGCCAACGAGCGACTGGCCAGGTCCAGCGACGGGCTGATGCGGGTGATCGTGGCGGTCACCGGCATGCTGAGCGACTGGACCCGCACGGAGATCTGCAGCCCTGTGGTCAACTGTGCCACGTAGCGTTCGGGCAGGGTTCCACGAAACCAGATCGGATCGGTGCGTGTCAGCGACACCACGGCGGCCCCGGCGCTGATGTAACTGCCCGGCGCGGCGCGGCGGCTTTCGACATAGCCATCAAATGGCGCGCGAATCACGGCATCTTCGAGCCGCTGTTTGGCCACCGCCAGCGCTACGCTGCGCACGCCGATGATCGCAATCTTTTCACGGACGCTGTTGATCGCGGCAGCGTAACTCGCCTCGGCAACCCGTTCGGCAGAGGAGGCCAGATCGAACTCGCCTTGGGAAATGGCGTTTTGGTCAAACAAACTTTTGGCCCGCCGCAGGCTCGCCTTGGCCTCGTCCCACACCGCGCGTTCCTGGCGAACCGGCGGTGAATTCTCGGGAATGAGCCGCTCGACCGGATCGCCTTCGAGCAGCCCGACCGCCGAGCGGGCCTGCGCCAATTCCGCCTCGGCCTGCGCGACCAGCAATTCGAACTCATCGGTTTGCAGGCTGACCAGCGGCTGACCAGCGGTCACGGCATCGCCCAGATCGACATGCACCTCGGCGACGCGGCCGGCAACACGTGCTCCCACCGCTGCGGTTTCATCGGCATATAGCGTCCCTTGACAGCGGACGATCGTCGGCCAAGTCGAGTGCTGAATGACGAAAGTCTCAGCTTGCAGGACCGGCAGTTCCGCGGGTTGATCGGATTTTTCCGCCACCGGCGGATCGTTTCCGCAGCCGGCGAAGGTGCACAGCAGCAGCGCGATGGCACCAACCAACAGCCAAGTGAATAAGCCGATTGGTGCCGCGTAAGAGGTCGCGGGGAAACACACCTCGCGGGGCACAACATCACGGCCAATCACGCGACGCGTGACCGAGTCCAACGACGCACTAGGGCGGGTCATGAATCGTCTGGGGGTGAGCGGGCGGGGAGTGGGTGGCAGGATCGATCAGCGAAAAGTCACTTGCCGAGGCAACCGTACTCCGTTCCGACCGACCGCTGTATGATAACAGACCACCGTACCCATGGGATTACCTTTAACCCATTTTCTCCGATTTGGCCTGGGCTTCTTTCGGTGGTGCCGCCCTAATTGAGGAGCGAAGTTCATGCGGTTTCTGCACACACTGGCGATCGCTGCCGCCTTAGGAATCGCGGTCATCGGCGGGTCCTGGTGCGTGCCAGCGCCCGCTGGATCACCCGCCAGCAGCACGGGGGACTGGCCCAGCATTCTGCACCAGCGGCTGGACCACGAAGGGGTGGCCGGCACGCTGGTGCTCGCTGGCGGCGGTGACTCGAATGCTGCTGCCCAAGCGGCGTTTGTCGCCGCAGTGCCCGCAGGCACCACCGTGGTGATCATCCCGCTCTTCGCGACCGATTCCAACACGACCGTCAAAGACTCCGCAGATTGGCTCCGCGCAGCCGGCCTCCACCCGATCGTCACGGCGCCCGATGCCAATGCGCCCGACGTCACGGCCCTGGGCGCAGACACCGCGGGCGGTGCCGCCGCGCTGGTCGAAGTGCTGCGCTCCGCTGGCGGGGCCTGGATCTGCGGCGATCCGCCGTCTCAATTGGCTCAGGCGTATGCTGGCAGCGCCGTTGAAGTGGAACTGCAGGCGTTGCTCCGCCGCGGCGGCGTGATCGGTGGCGACGCAGCCGCAGCCCTCTGCGGCGTGAGGTTCGCCTCAAAGTCTCAAATCGATCAGGAGGACGTGCAATCGCAACTCTCGACGGGGTTGGATTTGGTCCCTGGAGCGATCATCGACCAGCATTTTTCCCAGCAAGATCGTAGCGACCGGCTGCGGCTGGCCGTGGCGGAGCATCCCGAGCGGTATGGACTCGGCATCCAGGCCGCGACCGCGGTGGTGGTCCAGGGGCGCACGTTGCGGGTTGTCGGCGAGCGATCGGCGACGATCTTGCTGGCGAAATCGAGCCGCCATGCGGCCGTCGAACAACCGATTCCCTCCGGCGCGATGCTCGATCTGACCCAGTTGCAGCGCGCCGCGCGGTGGCGGGCTGCGGATGTCGATCCTGGCCAACCACGGTTCGGGGCACCGCACGTCGCCAGCGGATCCTTGGTGATCGTCGGCGGCGGCGGGATGTCGCAGTCAATCGTCGATCGCTTCCTCTCGCTCGCCGGTGGCTCAGCGGCGCGGATCGTTGTCTTGCCGACCGCGGTGCCGCGGCGGGAAGCGTTTCGAGCCCGGGTGCCGCGATTTCTAGCCCGCGCCGAAGTTGCGTCGGTGACGATGTTGCCGCACAGCCGGACCGCTGAAATCGCCGACGCAGCATTTGAAACCGCGCTCCGCGAAGCGACCGGCATCTGGTTTGACGGCGGCCGGCAATGGAACTTCGTCGACGCCTATGAGAACACCCGCGCGATCGAACTGTTTCACGCTGTCCTGCGACGCGGCGGGGTGATCGGTGGCAGCTCGGCCGGAGCGACGATCCAAGGCGAGTACCTCGTGCGCGGCCATCCGCTGGGCAACACGGTGATGATGGCCGAAGGCTATGAACGCGGGTTCGCGTTCCTCCCCGGCGTCGCCATCGATCAACATTTCTCCCAGCGGCAGCGTCACCTCGATCTGATTCCCGTGATCCAGCGACACCCGCGGCTGCTGGGGATCGGCATCGACGAAGCCACGGCGTTGGTCGTCAGCGGGTCGCGCGCAGAAGTGATCGGCGAACACGCCGTGCACTTCCTGCGGCTGCCGAACCCAGCAGAGACGCCCGCGGAGGATTCCGCTGACCAAAACGGGGCCCACCATGATCCACCGCAGGAGCCAACTGAAAGCGCCTATCTCAGCGTGGCGACGGGCGAGGCGATCGACCTGCAAACCCTGCAACGCCTCCCGGCTCCGCAGGCAGCCTTGCACCAAGCCGCCGCTCAACCCGCCCAGCCATAGCCATGATGCGTGGCAACGCATCCCGCCGCGCCATGCCCCACCAACGTGCGGCCGGTCGCCCAAGTCGCATGATCCCTGGTATAGTCGGTTTTACAGCCTCCCTGATTGCAGCTCCGGTTCATCCGCAGCGTTGCTCGTCGGCGGGAGGCCTCCGCAGGCGGTGGTGGCATGAGTCGTAGCGAGATCCCTGAACTGTTCCGCATCGGCAAGCGGATTTCTGTGTTGCCGATCATTCATGGCAGCGGAGAGTGCGCTCTGTTGGTGCGCCGCTGGATGCTGGAGAACGCGTTCGACGTCGTCGCGATCCCCTTGCCGCCGTCGTTTCGCGACAGCGTGGAACAGGCGGTGTTGGAGCTGCCCAAGCCGGCGATCGTGATTCAGCCGACCACGCCTCAGTACCAGAAATCGGAGTTTTCAGGCGGCGACGATCGTGACCAGGGCGAGGACTGGAACAGCGACGATGATGCTTACGACGACACGCTGCTGTGCAGTTACGTGCCGATCGATCCGTGCCAGCCGGTGATCATGGCGATCCGCGCGGCAATGGGCGAACACCTCCGGCGCGAGTACATCGACCTAGAAACCGATCCGTTTCTGCCGTTTGCCGCCGTGATGCCCGATCCGTTTGCGCTGCGGCATGTGCGCCCCCAGCGGTTCGCAGCCGCCTTGCTGCCGAGCATCGCCCGGCCACCCGATCAGCAGACCCGCGATCGCATCCTCCACATGGCGATGCGGTTGCGCGAGTTGGAACAGCGCCATGAGCGGGTCTTGTTCGTCACCAGCGTGCTGTATTGGCCCTGGATTCGCGAAGCCTATCAGGGGCTGGTGCAGGCCGCCCAGGACAGTCGCGCCGCCCAGCCGCGGACACCTGAAGACGATGACGTACTGCCGCCGCAATGTTACGACGTCGACCCCAAGACGCTGATCTTCTTGTTCGACGAATTGCCGTTCATCACCGGGCTGTATGAGCGCGCCCGGGCGGAACTGGAGGACGATGAGAATCTGTCGATCGATGGCGTGAAGGAGTTGCTGTTGGCCGCGCGCGATTCGTACCGCGCGGAGTTCGGCAATCGCGCCCGACGCACGCCGCCGCTGCTGCTGGGGCAGTGCTTGAAATACATTCGCAACCTGTCGCTGATCCAGCGGCGGATGACCCCTGATCTAGCGACGATCGTCACGGCGGCCAAACAGATCCTCGGCGACCAATTTGCCATCCATGTCGTGGAGCAGGCACGCGATTATTTTCGCGTCGTCGGTCTGGAGCCTCCGGCCGATGCGGCGCCGGTGACGCTGGGGATCGACATGGCGCGATTGCCGACCGGCGATACCGTGTCGCTGGTCAATCGCCTGGCTGGCCCACCGCGTTACTGGCAATCGATCAAGCTCAATCGACGTCCCACCAAAAGCGAACGCGACAAGTGGGCGTACCGCTGGAATCCGTTTGGTCAGTGCAGTTATCCGCCCGAGGACGAACGGATCGAGTCGTTTCGCACCCGCGTCTTTGATCGCGCGCAGACGATCGCCGGCAACGATCTGGCGCGGACCGAGAAGTTCACCACCAGCGTGAAAGACGGCATCGACATCCGCGACACGCTGCGTCACTGGTATGAGAAGCAAATCTACGTCAAGGTTTTGCCGCCGCAGCGCGGCACGATCGATGCCTGCGTGATGTTGTTCGACAGCCCCGCCGACCCGCGCGATTATCCCTGGCGCGCGACGTGGTTTGCCGAACATGCCGAGGAATCGACGTTGGCGTTCTTCGCCACCAATTTTCAAAAGGAACTGGTCGGCCCTGGCATCGCCGTGGCAACTTATGGCGGAGCGCTGTTTCTCTACCCACCGATCGCGATCAACGATGTCTGGGACGATCGCAAAATCGACTTCGCCACCACGCTGGAGGAACGCTTGATCGCGGCGGCCTGCTTGCATTCCCGCGGCCCGCAAGTCGCGGTCCTGTCATCGCTGCCACCGGGGGCCACTTGGCGGCGGATCGCCCGGCGGTTCAAAAAGCACTTGATCCATGTTCCAATCGCGTCGTTCAGCGATGAACAAATCCAACAACTGCGGATCGTCCACGTGCTCAACGGCAAGCACGTCCGCTCGTACGCCGAAGAGTTCATCCGCAAAGCCTGAGCAGCCTTGCAAATGATCACTCGAACCTTCATCGTTTCGCTCTCGTACAGCGCCCATCACGGGTGTTCGCTCTTACTGAACTCAAGGACTGACTCATGCCCCGCCTCCAATTCTTTGCCTGCGTCGCGCTCGTTGCCGCCCTGCCGCTGACGATGATCGGCTGCAACCGGACGACCGATGACGCCAATCGCCCACCGGTGTCGATCGACGAGCTCGAAAGCGACCACGCCCACGCCCATGCCGAAACGTATGCCGAAGCGGTTGCGGAACTCGATGCGATGCGGAGCCAGATCAGCGAAGCGTTCGCCACGGGCGATCACGATCAGGCTCATGATCCGCTGCATGAAGTTGGCCACGTGCTCGAACACCTCGTCGAATTGGCGACGAAGCAAGGACTCGACGCCGCCGCGGTGGCCGAGATCGGTACCGCCGTCGACACGCTGTTCGACGCTTTTGGCCGAGTCGATGAGAAATTCCACGGCGGCGAGGAAGTGGCATACAGCGAAGTCGAAGCGGACGTGGACGCCGCCTTTGCAACGTTGCGAAAACACCTTCCTGAGGCCCAACAGTAGTCAACCCCACTCCCACGGATGATCTCGATGCCGCCCCGCCAACTCCGCTCGATCGCCCTGCTCGCTAGCCTGCTGGGTCTGCTCGCCAGCGGCTGCAATTCCAATCGCCAAGACCCACAAGTGCTGGCGATTCGCGAGCAGTACGTCTCGGCCACCGAGCCGGCAGGAGCGGTCACATTGAGCGAATTGGCCCAGCGGCTGGACGGCGACACTGCCGACGCCGCAGACGAAGGTGCCGCTGCCGCAGAAACCGCCGCTGTGGTGGTCGGGCGGATCTACGCTGGCGATCTGGAACCCTGGGATGCCGGCAAGGCCTCGTTCTTGTTAGCGGAGTTGCCGGCGGAAGGTCACGGCGAAGGCCACGACGCTGATAACTGTCCGTTTTGCAAACGCAAGGCAGCCCAAGCCCCAACCGCGATCGTGCAGTTCCTCGACGACCGCGGCCAGGTCATCGCTCACGATGCACGCCAGTTATTCGGCCTCAACAAGAACGATGTCGTGACGGTTAGCGGGCAGGCCGCCCGCGGTGAGCTCAACACGCTCGTCCTCACCGCCGACGCGATCCACGTGCACCGCAAGTAACGGCGCAACCCGTGGCGGTTTGCACGCGGTCTCCTGCCCGCTGGTCTTCTGGCCGGCGGTGGCGTGTACAATGTTCGGATCAGTTTTGCTGACTTAACTCAATCCCCAATCCGGAATCGAACGACATGAGCCGACTTAATCGACGCGAGATGCTGGCCCTGACGAGTGCCGCGGGTGCGACTGTGATCTTAGGCGCTTCGGCCAGCACCGCGCTGGCGGAAGCCACACTGCCATCGCTGCCTTACGCGGTGGATGCCCTGGAGCCGCACATCGATGCCCGGACGATGGAAATCCATCACACGCGGCATCATCAGGCCTACATCAACAACCTCAACAAGGCACTGGCTGACCATCCACAATTACAAGCGATGCCGCTGGACAAATTGTTGGCCAACCTCAACGACGTGCCTGAGGCGATCCGCACGACCGTGCGCAACAATGGCGGCGGGCATCTCAATCACTCGCTGTTTTGGCGGATGATGACACCCAACGGTGGCCAACAAAATCGCGGCCCCGTCGGTCAAGCGATCGATTCAACCTTCGGCAACTTCGATAACTTCAAGCAGACCTTTGAAGCGGCGGCCAGCGGCCAGTTCGGCAGCGGCTGGGCATGGCTGGCGGTCGGCAACGGAAAACTCCAAGTCGTCGGCACCGCCAATCAAGACAACCCGGTATCGATGGGGATGACCCCACTGCTGGGCGTCGATGTATGGGAACACGCTTACTATTTGAAGTATCAGAACAAGCGCGCAGATTATGTCAGCGCCTGGTGGAATGTCGTGAACTGGGAATTCGTCAATCAGCTTTATACCCAAGCCAATAGCTGATCCCGCCAGTTCCTCATTAGATGAAATCGGCAAGATGCTGATCGACGCTCATCACCATCTGTGGCAGTATTCTTCAAGCCAATACGGCTGGATTAGCGAGCAGATGCAGGTTCTGCGGCGGGATTTTCTCGCCGCCGATCTGCACGAAGTCGCGCAGGCGGTGGGCGTCGATGGATTCGTTTCGGTTCAGGCGCGGCAGTCGCTTGCTGAAACCGAAGCATTATTAGAAATCGCCCGGCAGGATCCGCTGGTGCTGGGCGTTGTCGGCTGGGTGCCGCTGGCGGCCGAGGACCTCTGCGACCAGCTCGATCGGCTCTGTCAATCGCCGTGGCTCAAGGCCGTTCGTCACGTCGTGCAGGACGAGCCGGATGATCGCTTTCTGCTCGACGAAGCGTTCAACCGCGGTGTCGCTGCACTGGGGCGTTATGGTCTGGTCTACGATGTGTTGATCTATGCGCGGCAACTGCCCGCAGCAATCGAGTTCGCCGACCTGCACCCGGCGCAGCCGCTGGTGCTCGATCACATCGCCAAGCCGACCATCACAGCCGAGTTTGATCACCGTTGGGAAACCAACTTTCGTGAACTGGCCAAACGCGAACACGTGACTTGTAAGTTTTCCGGAGTCGTCACCGAGATCCGTGATCAGACGACAATCCTAAGCAATGCGGGCCAGCCGGAAGACTGGTCGCTCGACCAGATCCGCCGTTATTGGGAGGTGGCCTTAGAAGCGTTTACACCCAAACGGCTAATGTTTGGCAGCGACTGGCCCGTCTGTTTGCTGCGCACACCCTATGCTCGCTGGGTCAACACGGTCCGTGAGTTGGCTGGTTCGCTCAGTCCCGACGAGCAAGCGGACTTATTTGCCGGCAATGCAATCTCAGCCTACAACCTGCAGATTTGATCCATGCAACTCGATCTGCCGCCGATCGTCTTTGGGGCCACGACGCTCGGCAACCTATTCGTCGCCCGCAGCGACACTGAAAAACAAGCTTTGATCCGTGCCTGGTTTCAGCATGCACCCGCTGGCCAAGTGGTCATCGATACCGCAGGAAAATATGGCGCAGGACTAGCCTTAGAAGTGCTGCGGCGCGAATTGGAGACGCTGCACATTGATCCCGCGAATGTGCTGATCAGCAACAAGCTCGCCTGGCGACGGGTGCCACTCACGACTCCCGAACCGACCTTCGAGCCGGGAGCTTGGATCGACATCCAGCATGACGCGGTTCAGGACATCAGTTACGACGGCATTCTCCGTTGTTGGCAGGATGGTAATGAATTGCTGGGACCGTATCGCGCTCGGTTGTTATCGGTGCATGACCCGGATGAGTACCTCGCTGCGGCAAGCGACACTCAAGATCGCCAGCGCCGCCTAGATGATATTTTGGGTGCGTATCGGGCGCTAATGGAACTGCGCGAACGCGGCGAAGCGACCGCCATCGGCGTCGGTGCGAAGGACTGGCGAATCATCCGTGAACTCGACCAGCACGTTGAGTTGGACTGGGTGATGCTGGCCAACAGTTTCACGATCATGAATCACCCAGCAGAATTGATCGAGCTGATCGCGTCGCTCGCTGCCCGCGACATCACCGTCATCAACTCCGCGCTGATGCACGGCGGGTTTCTCACCGGTGGAGACCACTGCGACTACCGCCGGCTCGATCCGACCCGTCCGGCCGATGCGGAAAAGCTGCGCTGGCGGCAACAATTTCAGGAAACCTGCGACCAACTTGGCGTCTCGCCGTTTGATGTCGCCGTGGCCTTTGGGAAATCGCATCCGGGAATCCGCTCGGTCGCCCTGAGCACCAGTCGTCCCGAGCGCGTTGTGGAACTGGTCGCCTCCGCGACCGCGAATTTTCCGGCCGAGGTGTGGCAAGCACTCCAGCAACAGCAACTGATCGACCCCGCCTATCCGTTTTGTCCTGAGGGGCTTCCACAAGCACCGTGGCGATTTCTCGGGATGGGAGATTGATTCACAGGGTGGCACGTCCCTGAGGAACAGGGCGGCACGTCCCTGAGGAACGAAGGGCGTGCGCTGGAGGAGAATCGCTTGGCAGCAAGGAATGCCTCTGCAACTCGGCATCTGCTCCGGTCGCTCACGCCCATCGCTGGGGCTCTGAGCGTGCCACCCAAGACTGCCGATCGCTGGGGTTCTGAGCGTAGCCGTCCTCTAGGTTGAGTTGTTGACCGCAGCCACGCGTGGCGTCGCAATTGTCTGGGCTGTGACCGTCGCACTGCCGAGGGTCAGCACGCGATCGGCGAGCGCTTTGGCTTCGTCGGCGCTGTGCGTGACGTGCAGCGTCGTCACACTGGTATTTTGCTGCACGCTCCGCAGCAGGCTTTGCAGGTCATGCCGCCGGGCTTCATCGAGCGCGCTGAGCGGCTCATCGAGCAGCAGCACGGCTGGGCGGAACGACAGTGCGCGGCCCAGCGCGACCCGCTGCGCTTCGCCGCCGCTGAGATGTTTAACGCTGCGACTGAGCAGATGGGCGATCGACAGCAGGTGAGCGAGTTCCTCCGTCCGCTCGGCGATCAATTGTCGCGGCGCGCGGCGTAGCCTGAGCGCAAACTCCAGGTTTTCTTGCACCGTCATCGTGGGAAACAGCGCTAGATCCTGCGGCACGTAGCCGATTTGCCGGTCGGCCGGCGGCCAATGGGTCACGTCGATGCCATCGATCAGGATCTGGCCGGCGGTGACTTTCCGCAGTCCGCAAATCGCTTCGAGAATCGTCGTCTTGCCCTGTCCCGACGCTCCCATCAACACCGCGTATTCACCACGTTCGACCCGCAAACTGAGATCGCTGAGCAAGAAGCTACCGGCGGCAATGCTCACCGCTTGAAGGTCGATCATGAAGGCGGTTCCGTTGATGGCGATGCGGTAGCTCCGATTCGTGCAGAGGGCCGATTTTACCGTAAGCTGTGCGACGCGGGGCCAGCGTCGTCGATCGTTCCTAGGGTGTGAATTTTTAAAGTAGTAGGCACATTCCGTGTGCCGTCCGCAGTTTGCCGCCTCCAAAAGCTTCGCTTTTGGAGCGTTGCGGCACTCGGAGAGTGCCTACTACCTTGCCGATCGCAGAAGATTCACAGCCTATCCGCCGATCGGAGCCCGGTGCCGCAGGTACGACCGGCCGAGCGGTCGTCCACGCTGCGAGCTACCGCTCCCTTGACTCGACCGTGACATTGGGCGGGGTGTCGGTGTCGGTTTCCTGCTCGAGCGTCTCTTTTAATTCGCCGCGTTCGACCGCTTGGCGTGTTTGCTCATCGGTCGCTTGCTTGATTTCATGAATCGGGCTGTGCGACGACGGTGCGGTCTCCTCATCCTGTTCGCTCAGTACTTCCTGCAGCGCCGCCGCGGCGATCAAGCCGTGTTCCGCGGCGTGCTGAGCCATCGAAAAGCTGTCGGCCGCCAACATCAGCGTGCTGCCGCTGTCGAGCACTTGTTTGGCCAGCTCTTCAATGGCACGAACGCGGTCATCCGAGCGCGTGACATTGCGGATGTAGACTGCTTCCACGCGGCCGGGAGATTCCTGAACCACTTGCGCGTAGATCTCTGGATCATGCTGGCCGCTGTCGCCAATCAGCACGAACGGCAGGTCGCGATAGCGTCGGAGCATATCGCGGATTAAAACCAACTTATGATCTTCTGCCCGCCGTGGGATCGGTCGCTTCCATGAGATTCCCCATTCTCTTAGAAACAAAATGGGGCCGATCGGAATCCGTTGCAACAGGAAAAACTCTTGCAACACCTCATAGATGCTCCACGGGGCGCGCGACACATAGAGCATCGGATTGAGTTCATTTCCCGACGGGCCTGCATACAGCGCGCGGTACAGCGAGGCCACGCCTGGAAAGGCGACGCGGCTGCGCGGACCTTGCATGAACAATCGCCACATCATCTTGGCTTTATTCACCACGCCGGTGTACATGACGGTGTCATCGATGTCGCTGATCACGACCCGCTGCGCCGTGTGTGGAGGCACAAACACTTCGCCATGAACCTTCGCCCCTTGGCTGTCGGCGAGTTCGGCCGGCTCGATGAGCTGCAATTCGATTCGGTGCCAAAGACGGTTGCTTACAGGCCGCTGCTCAGGCCTCAAATGAACGCGAAAGTAGCCGTCGCGGTCGGTCCGAAAGCGGGCGGTTGCGCCGGCACGAGCTGACTGGTCAGCGGAGTGCGACTTCCCCGCTCCGCAGAACCGCGCTTCCACGACTGCATCGCGGACGCCGCGACGAAGCACGCGCCGCACCACATCGAGCAGGTCACGCCGCGAAGCCGTGGTCCGCAGCGAGGTGCCGACACGATGCTGGCGAAACACGCGGCCCATCAAAAACACTTCTTCCGCTGATCCGTAACCGCGATAGGGCTGAATCAAGATCCCGCCGCTGCCGCGGTCGCGTTTCACGGGACGGGCCAGCACGTGCGCGACCCGGCCGAGCACGTGTTTTCCAGCCTGATAAATGCTGCGGATACTCATCGGTCCTTACAACTTGGTCCTCGGCCTTAATCGTGATCAATGGCCCGGCTAAACGTGCAAACCCGATGCCATAAAACCCCGGCAGCGCTAGCGTCCAGCGGGCACGATCAACTGTTCAAGCCGGTCCCGAAGATCCGCAGCAGCACCAGCACGAAACCGGCCATGACGACCATCATCAACGACACCGCGACTGCTGCGCTGAGCTGGCCGATGCTCAATTCCAGAAACACCGTGGTCGAGAGCACTTCGGTCCGCATCCGCGTGGCTCCGGCAAACACCAAGATCGGCCCAAACTCTCCCAGCGACCGCGCCCAGGCGATCGTAAACGCGGTGATCATGCCACGCCACGCCTGCGGCAGGGCGACGCTCAGGAACGCCTGCCCGCGCGTGCAGCCGAGCGTGCGGGCAACATCCTCGGCCCGCGGGTTGATCTGATCAAAGGTGACCCGCATGGTGCGAATTGCAAACGCGCAGGCCACAGCAAACTGCGCCAATACGACGGCCGGCCAGCGGTAGGTCACCGGAAACTCGAGGTCATCCCGCAACCAAGCCTCCAATTGCCAACTGCCGATCGGCAGATGAAACAAGATCAGCAGGCTCAGCCCCAGCACCAGCGGCGGCAGGACGATCGGAATGTCGACCAGCGTGTCGATCAACCCGCGGCCCGGAAACCGGTACCGCGACAGCAAATAGCCCAGCGGCGTGGCGACCCACAGCGACATGATCGCCGCTAAAGTGCAAGATAGAATCGTCAGCCGAAACGCGGCCTGGATTTCTGGTTTGGCCAGCGCATCGCGGAAATCCTGTGCGGAAGTGAACAGCAAGTCGGCTACCAGCAGCAGCACGATCAGCAGCACAAAGATCGCTGACAGCCCCCCCATCACCAAGAAAAACGGCAGGTCGCTGCGTCGCCGCGTGCTCAGCCCAGCACGCGGATTGGTCCTCGAATCCGGATCAGTCATTCGCCGAAACTTCATTTTTCGCGAACAACCCAAACCCCTCGCTCTCGAACAACTGCCGCGACTGGGCGCTGTTGATCCGCTGGTACAGCCGGCCGGCTAGCCGCGGGTGCTGCGACTGGTGCGAAACCGCCCAGGGTTGGGTGGCGATTGCCGCCGCGATCCCTTCGATCGCCACCGCGTCGAGAAACTCGGCCGCCGTGGTCGCATGACTGCGGTAGACGATCGCCGCATCGAGCGAACCGGCTTGCATCTGATTGACCAGCATGTCGCCGCTAGGTGTCTCCATTTGAACGTTGGCCAATAGTTGCTCCTGTAGTCCACTGTCGCGAAACGTGTTTTGCGTCAGCCAGCCCATGGCGCTCTGCTGTTGGTGACCGATCCCTAGCGAGATGCCCGGCTGGGTCAGATCACGCAGCGAACGGATGTTCTTGGGATTCCCCTTGGGAACTGCGATCACCAATACGTTGCGGGACACCGGCACCGGAGCGGGGAACAGATCCACCACCTGATCCATGAACTCGGTGTCGCAGGCAAAGTAGGCATCCGGGCGCAGACCGCCCTTCATTTGTGCCACCAGGATCCCGCAGCCATTGTACACGCGGGTCACCCGCACCCCTTCGCGCTGTTCAAATTCGATGATCGTCTGTTCGACCGCCGGCCGCAGCATCGAACCGATGAACAGCGACAACTCGGGCGTATCGCCCCACAGGTCTCCGCCCTGAGTTTGAAAACCGTGTTCGGCAAAATGGACCAGCCCGCGGTCTCGGGCCGAAACATACCGCGCAAAGTGCAGCGCGGCGGTCGGCTGCTGGGAGCCAGCGATCACTCCGATTGTGACCGGCGACCGGATCGAAGCCAACACGTCCAGTTCGACCGCCATCAAATCCGGATAGCCGTGTAGCACCGCGTCATAGACGATCCCGACATCCGCGGCCCCGACCAGCACATCATTGGCGACCTCGCTAACCGTCGTCCGGTACGCAGCGGTCGCCGCGTCGAGCCGGTCCCAGTGGCCAGACCGCTGCAGCGACTGACGTGTCATTTGGCCGATCGCCGAAGCATCGGGACTGGCCTGCACCAGCCGGACGTCGGCTGCCAGCAGATCATCAAAGGAGCTGAACCGGCGGGTCGCTTGGCGATGCACCACCAGTACCGCCCGCATCGTGGCGACCTCGATCGTCTCCTCGATCAGCCCTTTTTCTTTGCCAATCTCGAGAAAGCTTTCGTCGGCCGGCAGGTACAGATCGCCAGTGCCACTGACCTCGATCGACGATAGCAGGGTCTGCGAAGGGCCGTACTGAATCTCGATTTCGCGATTAAATTCGCGCTGGTAATCCGCCCGGATCGCTTCGATCACCTCGCGATTGGCTACCGCACAGTACAGCAGCAGCGGCGAGGCGGAAGCTTGGCGCTGATCCGTGCGCGACCAGAACGAGCCGCCGCCAACCAGCGAGGCAATCAGGATCCCAGCAACGGCAAGCGATCCGAGCATGACGCCCAGGGAACGGTTCATGGCAATGACTTGCGGTGGGGCAATGCAAAGGCGATGAATCTCTCCCTGTGAACCTGTCCAGCCGTTCGCAGTCCTAGGGGCTCACCGCAAAAGCTCCGATTGTAGTGTCCTGGCAACCGGCGCGAGAACCGCTTGAGCGATTTTTCATCAACGACCAAACCGACCGCTACATACCGGCTGACGGCAACTCAGCAGTCCAGCGGCACCACTTCGCGTTTGCGGCGATCGCAGAACGATTCATTGATTCCATGCCAGTGCATGACCTCCGGTTCGCCGATCTGCCAGCAGAGCCGCACCGGGCGGCAGTTCTGGGAAGCGGGAAAATCAAAGGCGCCATCTGGGAGCGAATCGACGACAACCCCAAGATCGGAAAGCTCGCGTTGCAACTCGCACAGGCGTTCATTCTGCAGACGAAACGCCTCTTTAACGCAGTCAAGTTCTTCGGTGAAGATCCGAATCTCGGTCGGATGTGGCAGATTGTGGATCCCTCGAATTTGAGCCGCCTCGTTTTCGAGATCCCGCCAAGTCGTCAGTAAGTCTTGAGCGATTTGGCCGACCAGCGGCAGAATGCGATTAGCCGACTCATAGGTAAAGGTACGAATATTCCCCGCCGAGACAGACCCACGTGCGTCTCGGGGGGATAAGCGGCTGGGGGCGATTGACTCAGCGGAATCGTCGCTGGATGAAAACTGGACCATTTGAGTTCGGCCGAAAAAACGGTAAATGTGTCCGCACGCGATACTGGAAAATCAACACACCTTGTCGACTTGGCAGCGGTGAACTTGCTCAACCGACCGAGATGTTTATCAAACTAAGACGCTCGCTGGTTGCCAGGGGTTCAGTGAATTCGCACCTGCACGACCGAGTTTAAGATGATTTGCTTGAGCTCGTTTCCCTTTACCCAAGGTCTCTATGGCCATCCGGTGCAATCGATCAAGAGCAGCCGCATACCAATAGCCCCGCACAACCCGAGAAATTGGCAAAAAACGGCAGGATTTTCTTGATTTGGACTTGCAATCGCTTGACGGCTGGACCTGATAACGTAGAGTTAAAGAGCGGAAAGGGCCATTGACGTTGCCAAAAAATTGTCGTACCGCCCCCTGCACTCGATCGCTGACGGATTGTTGACCGTCGCTTACATCACCGCAGCCGAGGAAACACCGGCGGTAGCAAAGGAATGAACCATGTTAGTACTGTCGCGAAAAAAGAACGAGAGCATCGTCATCAATAACGACATCCGAATTGTTGTCGTTGAGATCCGCGGTGACAAGGTCAGACTCGGTGTCGAAGCTCCGCGGGAAGTTCCGGTGCATCGCCATGAGGTCTACGAGGCGATCCAGGGTCAACGACAAGCGGAAGCCGGTGCCGGTGACGCGGCGTTGGAATCCTAAGACCTGACCAGTCAGCGGAAGAGTTGCCGCCCGTACTGGCCTCTCACGGCACAGATCATGGGCAAACAGTTGCAAATAAATTGTTTTGTTCATGAACCCTTGACGCCCATCCGATGTCATGGTTAACTCTGGGCACTTCGGTTGGTGACAGCCAATCGCAGCAACGGCCCCTTCGTCTAGCGGCCTAGGACACCGCCCTTTCACGGCGGTAACACGGGTTCGATTCCCGTAGGGGTCAATTGCCTCGCTATGCCCCGTATTTCTGAGTCTTCCAGGCTCGGAAATACGGGGTTTTTTTATGTCTTCATCGCCGCCGATAGCTCCCGCTGAGACCGGGTGCCGTGCTCTTCGGCCGTTCTGGCCGCGTCTCCCTGCCGCGATCCAGCGCATCAGCCGACGACAGCGGCCGGCTATGCGCTCCCACGCATAACGAGCCACGCCGCTTCCGCAGCAGCGCCCTACAGACGTCGGCGGCCGCTCCGTTAGAATCGTGGCTGCCGATTCTCAACCGAAGCCTCCATCACAGCGAGAGCCCTGGATGTCCGAACACGCCTCTCCGCCGCCGATCGTCAGCGTCATCATGGGCAGCCGCAACGACTGGGAAACCATGAAGGTTGCAGCAGAGACGCTTGACCTGCTGGAGATCGTGCACGAACGCCGGGTCGTTTCGGCTCACCGTACTCCGTTACAGATGATGCAGTATGCGTCGTCGGCGTCGCATCGCGGGTTGAAGGTGATCATCGCCGGAGCCGGCGGGGCGGCACACCTGCCTGGGATGGTCGCGAGCGAAACCACGTTGCCGGTCATCGGAGTGCCGATCCAAAGTCGGGCCCTGCAGGGGCTCGATTCGTTGCTGTCGATTGTGCAGATGCCGGGCGGCATTCCGGTAGCGACGATGGCGATCGGCACCGCGGGGGCAAAAAATGCTGCATTGTTCGCCGCCCGGATTTTGGCACTGGAAGACGAGGCACTGCGCGGCCGATTGAAACAATTCATCAACGATCAGACCGACGCTGTCCTGGCCACCGCCGAACTATGAACGCAAGCAATGGATCGACCGCCTTCGCTTCGCCGCGCCCGATCGCCCCTGGCGGCGTCATCGGTATGCTCGGCGGCGGACAATTGGGGCGGATGTTCGCGATCGCTGCCGCACAACTCGGCTACCGCGTCGTCGTCTTGGCGGACCACCCGCATTCACCGGCCGTGGCGGTGGCCGATCAGGCGATCATTGGCGACTTGAACGACCGCAGCCTGCTGGATCAACTCGCCCAGCAGTGCGATGTGGTGACGCTGGAGTTTGAAAACATTCCGGTCGAGTCGGTGCGCCACCTCGCTCAACACGTCGGCGTCTACCCGTCAGCCGATGTGTTGCGAATTGCGCAGGATCGTGGGATCGAGAAACAGACGCTCCGCGACGCCGGCTTGCCGGTCACCCCCTTTCGTATGGTCTCCTGCTACAGCGATGCGGCTAGCGCGCTGGGCGAACTAGGCGAACCGATCGTGCTGAAAACGACGCGTGACGGCTACGACGGCAAAGGCCAGTGGAAGATCAGTTCACCGGCGGCGCTGGACCAATGGGCGGCTCGCCCGCTGGAGCAGGGCGGACTTGACTTCGAGCGTCCGCTGATCGCTGAAGCCTGGGTGCATTACCAACGCGAGATCTCGGTGATCATCGCCCGCGGCCACAACGGTGAAACGGCGGTCTATCCGGTATTCGAAAACCGGCATCGCAATCACATCCTGGACGTCACCATTTGCCCGGCAGAAATCAGCGACCAACTCAAGCAGCGGGCCGCTGCGATGGCCGTGCAAGCGGCCGAGGCGATTGAGTTGGTCGGGCTGATCTGCATCGAGTTCTTCCTCGACCAGCACGACGAGCTGATGATCAACGAGATCGCGCCGCGTCCTCACAACTCCGGCCACCTCACGATCGAGGCCTGCCACACCAGCCAGTTCGAGCAACAACTCCGCGCAGTTTGCGGCCTGCCGCTGGGCAGCACCGACCTGCTCTTTCCTCATGCAGCAATGGTGAATGTGATGGGCGATAGCTGGCGTGAGGGGCAGCCGCCCGACTGGACGCCGATCCTGCAATTGCCTGGAGCGCACCTGCATCTGTATGACAAGGGCGAAGCCAAGGTCGGTCGCAAAATGGGCCACATCACCCTCACCGGCGCAGCCAGCGAGCAGGCCCAAGCGGTCCGCACCGCGCTGTTGAGCCGCAATGAGCCCAGCGAAGCCCACAGCTAAGCAGCGCAGGCCGAGGGCTGTGAACTACGCGATCAAGGCGTGGACGACATCGCCATGGACATCGGTGAGGCGAAAATCGCGGCCTTGAAAGCGGTGAGTCAATTTGGTGTGGTCAAAGCCCAGGGCGTGCAGGATGGTCGCCTGTAGGTCGTGAATGTGGACTTTGTCCCGCGCGACGGAAAAACCGAGTTCATCCGATTCACCATGGGTGTAGCCGCCCTTCATCCCGCCGCCAGCCATCCACATCGAGTAGCAATCGGGATAGTGATCGCGGCCGAGGACATCGCCTTTTGCGGTGCGTCCCTCGCGAAATGGGGTGCGCCCGAACTCACCGCCGCAAATGATCAGCGTGTCGTCCAATAACCCGCGCTGCTTCAGATCCTTAATCAGCGCCGCGACCGGCCGGTCCATCGTGGCGCACTTCTTTGTCAATCCATCACGAATATCTTCGCTTGGGTTGGTCCCGTGAAAATCCCATCCCCAGTCGAAGAGCTGCACAAACCGCACGCCCTGCTCGACGAGCCGCCGCGCGAGCAGACAGTTATTGGCAAAACTCGCTTCGCCTGGCTTGGCGCCATAATCCTCGATCGTCTGCGCCGATTCACGCGAGATGTCCATCACCTCAGGCACCGCCGTCTGCATCCGAAACGCTAATTCATACTGTGCGATCCGCGTCAGTGTTTCAGGGTGTCCCAATTCCTCGGCTTGTAAGGAATTCAAATCGCTGAGCGCATCGAGCGTCTGGCGACGCAGCTCGCGGTCCATTCCCGGCGGGTCGGAAACATATAGCACCGGATCCCCCTTGGACCGGCACTGCACCCCTTGAAACACGGACGGCAAAAAACCACTGCCATAAGAGTTCTTGCCGCCGTTGGGCTGCACACCGCTGGAGATCAGCACCACGAAACCCGGTAAGTTTTCGTTCTCCGATCCCAGCCCATAGGTCACCCAAGAACCCATCGACGGACGCCCCGATTGTGGCGATCCGGTGAGCAACAGCAATTCCGCTGGAGCATGATTGAACTGATCGGTGGTCATCGAGTTGACCAGGCAGATCTCATCGGCAACGCTGTGCAGGTGCGGGATCGCGTCGGACATCCACATCCCGCCTTCGCCGTACTGCCCGAACGTCCGCCGCGTGCCAAGCAACTTGGGTGTCCCGGAAGTGAAGGCGAAGCGTTTGCCTTCAAGGAATGATGCCGGGCAGTCCTGGTCGTCGAGCTTCACGAGCTGCGGTTTGTAGTCATATAGGTCCAGATGAGGCGGCGAGCCGGTCAAGTGCAAGTAGATCACGCGCTGGGCGCGCGGCTGAAAATGCGAAGCGCGCGCTGCCAGCGGATTGGCGAGTTGGGTCGGCGACGCGACGCTATCACGCTGCAGTAGTGCAGCTAGCGCCATGCCGCCCATTCCTAGAGCTGACTGCTGCAAGAAGTTGCGCCGCGTCTGAAGTTGCAGATGTTCCATTTGTGGATGCATGATGAGAAGCCAACAACAGTTTTTTGAGATTGGTTCGGCAGATTGCCGTTGCCCGACCGAGGCCTGGCGTGGTGGGGAGAACTTCAACGCCGCATCAGGGTTTCATCTAAGTTCAGCAGCACGTTGGCCAGCGTCGTCCAGGCGGCTAGTTCGACCGCATCGACTCCGGCAGGCAGTGGCCCGAGCGGCTCGGTGGCCAGTTGTAGCGCCTGCTCGGGCCGGTCGCTGAGCTTCTCGCGAGCGGTCTGATACAATTGCACCAGACGTTGGCGCTCGTCGGGCCGCGGGTGGCGGGCCAAGCAGAGCCGGAATCCATAAACCACGCGTTCCTCCAGCGACGGGCCGCCCTCGAGCACCATTCGTCGCGCCAGCCCTTGCGCCGCCTCGATGTAGACCGGATCGTTGAGCGTGACCAGCGCCTGCAGCGGCGTATTGGAGCGACCTCGACGCAAGGTACAGACTTCCCGATTCGGTGCGTCGAAGGTGGTCATCGATGGATAAGGATTGGAACGCCGCCAAGTGGTGTAGAGCCCGCGGCGGTAGCGATCTTCACCCTCGCTGGTCTTCCAATCGATCCCGCTGCCAAACGCCGCGCTCAAACCCGTTGTCGGTTGCGGCGGATTGACCGGAGGGCCGTGCAACTTGTTGCTCAACAGCCCGGCGATCGCTAGCGCTTGGTCGCGGATCGCCTCGGCCCCTAAACGAAACCGCGGGCCGCGAGCGAGCAAGCGATTGTCGGAATCGAGTGCATATACCGCCGGATCGACCTTTGAAGACTGGCGATAGGTCGACGACATCACGATCAGCTTCACCAGCGCCCGCGTATCCCACTGCAATCGCACCAGTTCCGTCGCCAGCCAATCGAGCAATTCCGGGTGCGAAGGCAATTCGCCTTGTGACCCAAACTCTTCGCTGGTCGCCACGATCCCGGTACCAAACAGTCGCTCCCAGTACCGATTGGCGATCACCCGCGGCGTCAGCGGATTGGCGTCGTCGATCAGCCAGTGGGCCAGCGCTAAGCGGTCGGCCGGTCGATCGGACGGTAGCGGCGGAAAAGTATCCGGCGTGCCCGGCTGCACCTCTTGAGCGAGACTCATGAAATTGCCGCGCTCTTGCAACCGTGTGACGCGGCGCTGGTCAGCCGGCAACTCGCGCATCACCGGAACGGCGATCGGTTGCAACTCGGCTAACCGCTTGCGCAGCTCCTCGGCACGCTGTCGCTTAGCGACCGGTTCCGGCGTCGGTGTTTGCAAGACCGTTTCGACAGCGCGGAGTTCCGCTTCCCAAGCTTGCCGCTGCTGCTGTTGTGTCGGCGTGTAGACCGCGTGCAGCGGTGATTCATCACGACGGTCGGCATCCGCGGTGTTATTCAGAATCGCAAAAATTTCAAAATATTCTTCTTGTGTGATTGGATCGTACTTATGTGTATGACACTGCGCACAGGCCATCGTCGTTCCCATCCACACGGCCAGCGTGGTGTTGACGCGGTCGACGATCGCCGCGTTGCGGAACTCCTCGTCGTCGGTTCCGCCTTCGTTATTGGTCAGCGTGTTGCGATGAAATGCCGTGGCGATGAGCTGTTCGTCACTGGGATCAGGTAGCAGATCACCGGCGATTTGCTCGATCGTAAACTGGTCGAAGGGCTTATTAGCATTGATTGCATCGATCACATAATCACGGTACAACCAGATCGTTCGCGGTGGATCATCGGCGTAGCCGGCTGAATCGGCGTAGCGGGCCAGGTCGAGCCACATCCGCGCCCAGTGCTCTCCGTACGCCCTGTCGCTCAGCAGCCGGTCGACGAGTTTCTCATAGGCCGCCGGATCGGTGTCAGCAACGAACGCGTCGACCTGTTCGATGCTCGGCGGCAAGCCCGTCAGATCGAGGAACAGCCGGCGAACCAGCGACGTTGCATCGGCCTCCGGTGACGGCGTCAGATTCTGTTGCTCCAGCCGAGCGAGGATGAAATGGTCGATCGGCGTTCGCGGCCAATCCGACCTGCTAACGTTTGGTAGTTCTGGGCGAACCGGCGGGACGTAGCTCCAGTGGGCCGCGTAGGGAGCTCCCTGCTCAATCCACTGGCGGAGCAGATCGATTTCACCGGCAGTCAAGTGGTGACCGCTGTCCAGCGGCGGCATGATCACGCCTTCCTCGGTCGACGTCACGCGCTCGATCAGCACGCTGGCCTCGGCGTCGCCGGGCACGATCGCCGCGTGACCGCCGAGATCCTCCAGCGCCCCATCACGGGTATCGAGCCTGAGGCCAGCGATTCCGCCTTGGCGCTCCTCGGGATCGGGACCATGGCAAAAGTAACAGCGATTGGACAGGATCGGCTTGATGTCGCGGTTGAAGTCGACTTCAGCCGCCGCCTGGGTGAGCCCCAGCAGCAGCGCGACGACCGAGAGCGACAGCGATCGGAGGCAAAGTGATTGCATGCGGCACGCGTACGGGGGAGCGAGCGGGGCGGGAGTGTGACCAAGGGCGGCCATCGGTTCGTCGCGGCTGCCTGAACATCTGAACCAGCAGGCATCGCCGGAAACCACCCTCCGGGATGACTTCATGATAAGCTATGGACCGCCGCGGTTGCGAGCTTTGGCAAGCGCAGCCGTTTTTTCACTTCATAACGTCATTCCTAAAACCGAGACTGCTCCGGTGGCATGGTACGACCCCAGGCGGCACTTCATCGGCTGGACCCTGTTTGGCTGCGCGTGCTTGGGAATCATTGCATTGGCGTTCCAGTGGTTCCGACCCTCGCCCGCCATCCAGGTTTCCAGCCAAACCACATTTCTAGCCGCTCCCTTGCGCAGCGACGGGCTGCCCGATTTCCACTTGGCTAAGCGGCTTCGCCAGGGACACGGGATTGCGCCCGATGAAAACGCCGCGGTTCCGTTCTGGCAGGCAATGGGTCGACCGGATTTCGACGCAGACCACTGGGTGGCGCTCTGCCGTGAACTCCAGATGCAGCCCGCTGACGATGACGACGGCCTGAACGAATTGGAAGAGCAGTCGCGGCACGCGGTCGAGGCATGGCTAGAGAACCGCCATCCGTCCAATACGTCGATCAACTGGGAATCGGCCGCCTACGAAATCATCTCGCGTTGTCAAGAATCTCCTTGGCACGCCTCCGAATGTCCAGCCCTAGCCGAGCTGATTGCTCACCATGCTGCCAACTACGATCGGCTCTACGAAGCAGTTGAGCGACAGACGTTTTATAGCCCCTCAGCAATTGCCTTGGCGGACAAGAGCCGCATCGACATAGCTCTCGAGCTGACCACGAGTTTGCGTGCGATGGTCCGTTCTTTGGTCCAGCGCGCATGTCTGCGGATGGGAGGGGGAAACCTACAAGGCGCATGGAACGATCTGCAGGTGGGGCTGAGACTTTGTACACTGCCTCATCAAGATACGAACGTTGAGGTACTGGTTCAAATCGCCTGTGAAGGCGTCTTGCTTGAGCCGCTGAAGCATTTGCTCAACGACCCTCAACTGACGCCAAGTTTGGCCCAGAAAATCCACCAGACGCTACGTAGGTTGCCAGAACACATTAGCCAACTACGAGCTGCCCGGCATGGTGAACGCTTGTCTTCGATCCAGCATGTGATCCTGACCAGCAAGAATCCTGCAATGCTTGCGGAGGATCAGTTCACGCATAGTTCGGCTCGCGGCCTCTCCCATGGCGCCATTGATTGGAACGTGACGCTCAAAAAGATCAACCTCGCACATGACGAGTTATCGACCATCCTTTCGATCGATGACCCGGCCACACGGCAGCAAAGATTGAAATCTTGGGAGGACCGTCTGAATCAGGACTATCAACAGCTCGACTTACGCTGGAACCGTTTCATCGGTTACCTCCATCCGGGAAAACGGTCTCGAATCATAGCCAACGGTATGGTAGGAAGCAGCATTAGTTCGTATAGCATGATCCTTACGGTGGTCGAACAAGCGGCTGTCATCCGCGAACTGGTAACGGTTGCCGCCCAACTGGCGGCCTATCGGTTACAGAGCGGAGTTCTTCCAGAAAACCTTGTTGACGTCGTGCCGGATGTCTTCGCCAAACAGCCAATTGATCCTATTTACGGCACCCCCATTCGCTATCGCCGCTTATCCGACGCCAACATCCTGCTGTATGGAGTTGGCCCCAACGGTCGAGATGACAATGGATCTAACAGCCTACAAATGGTTTACCGCGGACTCTCACTTTACCGGTTTGAGTCAGAACGCCTCCGCCAGGTTCTGAAGGACGAGGGTGACCCAGCTCCGCCGGTCGATTTGAACGTCCCTTTGAGCTCGATTCCCGAAGGAGCTGATGATGTTGGTTGGCGGACTCTACCCCAGCTCGACTCGCTAACGGAGGTAATCGACCATTTGGTCGCTAAGTACACTGCCGATGTCCCACTGGAAGACTCTCACCCGTGAATCGTCCATCACGATGATTCGTTCATTATTGCGGCACGAAGGTTCAAGAGAACCGGACGCTAACGCGTGCCGGCTGATTGAATTTTGTTGAAGTTCACGTCGTACCCCGCTTAGAGGAACTCTGATTTTGCTTACACAAATGTTTACCCTCCTTACCACTAGCTGGCTCGTGGTCATGTCCATGCAATCTACAACTGCTGCTCAAGAAATTGACGTTTGGATCGGCACCAGCGCCGCTAAGCCGAGCAAGGGGATCTACCACTGCACGCTCAACACCGAGAATGGCAAGCTTTCCGAGTCACGGTTGGTTGCTGAGATCAGTGGCCCTGGATTTTTAGCATTGCACCCTCAGGTGCCGATGCTCTATGCGGTTGGAACCTTAGAAGGTACGCCGAGCGTCGTCGCTTATAAGATCGGCAAGGATGATGCAGGCAAGCCGAATCTGACGCTCGTCAACTCGGCCGCCATCGGCGACGGTGGGGCAGCCCACCTGGCCATCGATGCGACTGGCAAAACATTGATCACGGCCCAGTACGGCGGCGGTTCGACCGGCGTGTTCTCGCTCAACGATGACGGCGCGATCAACGAGCGAACTCAGCTTATCAAACACGAAGGTGGCTCCGGCGTGGTCGAGGGGCGGCAGAACGCTCCGCATGCCCACTGGACCGGCTTTTCGCCCGACAACCGGTTTGCGTTCGTGCCCGACCTCGGGCTCGACCAGGTGGTGATTTACAAGGTCGATGCGGCGGGTGCCAAACTGGCGCCGCACGGAGCCGGCGAAGTTCCCGGAGGCGGCGGGCCACGGCACATGCGGTTTCACACCGGCGGCCAGTGGATTTATGTCCTCAATGAACTCGATCTCAGCGTTTCGGTGTTTGATTACGATGCCGACGCCGGCACGATGAAACTCAAGCAGACGATTCCCACGGTGTCAAAAGAAGAGCTGGCCAAAGAACAGTTCAGCAGCGCCTCAGAAATCCTCGTGCATCCCAACGGCAAGTTTGTATACGCCGCCAACCGCGGCCATGACACCGTGACGGTGTTCGCGGTCGATGAGCGAAGCGGTGAGTTGTCGGTCGTGGAACTCGAGCCGGTCCGCGGAGCGACACCCCGGAACATCAATCTCGATCCTGAAGGCAAATGGCTGCTGGCAGCCGGCCAAGATTCTCACACCTTGGCCAGCTTCGCGGTCGACGCCAACAGCGGTGAACTCACCTACAACCGCAGCGTGGTGACGGTGCCATCACCGATCTGTATCTTGTTTGATTCTAAGTGATGCTCGCTGATTCAGGATCATTCAACCGTGCTCGCCAGCCACCTACAAGAAGCAGGTCCATGATTTGCAAACATCTGAAAAAGATCGTTACGGCTTCCATGTTCGTCGCAGCTCTGGCACATACGCCTGCATCGACGCAGGAAATGGCCGACTGGTATCCGTTTGAGCCAACGAACACGCCGGAAGCTGGCGCCATCGGCTTGGCCGATTGGTTGGAAAAACCGGCGGGCAAGCATGGCCGGATCGAGCGACAGGACGATGAGCTGACTTATAACGGCGAGCCGATCAAGCTCTGGGGACTCAACCTGTGCTTTGCCGCCTGTGCGCCTGAAAAGCCGCTCGCTCAGCGGCGAGCGGCGTTCTATGCCAAGTACGGCATCAACGCAGTACGGCTGCACAAGTTTGCTGACGGCACCGGTTGGGCTGGGATTCAGTCGCCGCAAAGTGCTGCCGAGTATGATCCGCAAGGCCTGGATCGGATGGATTATCAGATCGCGTGCCTGAAACAGGCGGGAATCTACGTCAAATTGTCGGCGCATTTCGGCACGATCAAGCTCGGACCGGCTGACCGCCGAGACGTGCCGTACTTGGAGGAGTTTGGCTCATTTTCAGAAAACCGCGACCGAGTCAGCGCGCCGCACAGCGCACTGTTCTATTCGCCGGAATTGCAAACACTCCATATTCGCCAGATGACCAATCTGCTGGCGCATCGCAATCCTTATACAGGGTTAACGTATGCGGAAGATCCGGCGATCTTTGCTATCGAGATGATCAACGAGCAGAGCATCTTATTCTTTACCTCGATGCAGCCGCTCAAACTGAGCCCGACGCTGCGCGCTAATATGGCGGCCCGATTCTCGCACTGGCTCGAGCAAAAGTACGGCGACCACGCCGCACTGGTTGCAGCCTGGGGTGAGCGGGCGATGGACAGTTTCGCCAGCGAAGGCTTGACGGACGGGAACGAACATCTGCAACACAAAAACATCCTGCCGCTGGGAAACCCGTGGTATTGGGAACCAGCGCAGTTGACGGGCTCTCAAGGATATCGCAAGCAACGTTTGCTCGATACGATGACCTTTCTTTACGAGCTGCAGTGTGAGGCTTATGAACGTTATGTCGCTGCGGTGCGTCAGGCTGGCTACCATGGCGAGTTGATCGGTTCCAACTGGCAGGCGGGCACGGGACTGAGCCATTACGCCAATCTGCATAGCGACTACCAAGTCGGCTTAATCGATCGCCATAACTACTTTGGCGGCAGCAAGGACAACGTCATTGACAACCGGTCGATGTTGTCACAGCCCGGTTCGGGCATGCTCAGTTCGGGAGTCCAACAGGTGGCAGATCGACCGTTCATGTTGTCGGAATGGATTCATGTGTTTCCCAACGAATGGGGCGCCGAAGGACCGGCGATCATCGGTGCGTACGGGATGGGATTGCAGGGCTGGGACAGCTCGTTCATGTTTCAAAACCGTGACCAAGGCGGGATCAGCCGCGTGCTCGGCGAACAGGCATGGGATGTCACCGCGCCACAGGTACTCGGGCTGTTTCCTGCGGTCTCGCGTCAAGTGTTCCGCCATGACGTGGCCCAGTCGCAGGCGGTGGCGGTGCGCAAAATCCACCTGCCATCGCTGCTGGCCGGTCAACTGAGCGTGGACGATCAAGTCAACCAAGGCGGCGATCAAAAGCAGTTTGAGGGTCAGCAGATTCCGGCCGCAGCACTGGCCGCGGTCCGAACCGTCGTCCGCTTTACCGAACAGCCTGAGGAAACAGCGATCTTTGATATGGCTCGCTATGAACGCGACGGCGTGATTCAGTCGTCCACGGAGCAGCTCCGCTGGTATGCCGGCAGCGACGCTTCCGCCAGCGGTTACTTTACGATCGACACACCGCGAACTCAGGCAATGGTCGGTTTCGCTGACGGCGTCACGCAGCGACTGCAAGATATAACGATCACGTCGCACTCGTCGTTTGCTGCGATTTATGTGACCGCACAAGGCAAGCGAGACGACTTGGCAAAAGGCGACCGGGTGCTGGTGGTTGCGCTGGCGCGGGCGCGAAACACCGGGATGCAGTTCAATGACGGGGGCAAGCGATTGGTCGAAAAAGGCGGTCCACCGATTCTGCTGGAGCCGGTCAAGGCAACGCTTCAACTCAACCGTCCCGGCGCGAAGGTTTACCGGCTCGATCATGACGGGTTACCGACCGGGCAAAGCTTGACCGTCGATCAAGACCGTTTCACCATTGACGGCCAGCGCGACAAGACACCCTATTATTTGATCGACTTCGGGGCTGGCGGTGGTGGCGAGTGAGACTGCATGAGTTGGAGTTCAGCCTTTAGGCTGCCTCACACCTGCTACACGCACTGCTTACGGCATTGCCGAACGCTCCTGATCTCGTATGGGAGCCGGTGGGACAGCCTAAAGGCTGGACTCCAACCAGGGTAGGGCAGCCTGAAGGCTGAACTCCAACGGGAGCTAGGGCAGCCTGAAGGCTGGACTCCAACGAGTTTGATTTGGGTGCTGGCTGCGAAGACGGACCGTTAAGCCGTCGTGTCAGGGTTGAGCCGTCGTGGGCGACAGCCAGGCGCCGGCGGCGGCGAGCATCGCTTCGACCCCGACTTGCAGCGTCGGATGGATGACCGGGGCGAACTGCGGCGAGTGGTTGGACGGGATTTCATTCACCCGGCCAGCTTTTGCGGCTTGAGCATACTGTTGGGGGTCGACACCACCGACAGTCCAGTAGACCGACGGCACATCCCAGGCCCGAGCGAACTCGCTGAAGTCCTCGCTGGCCGAGGCCGGCGGGATTTCTTGCACCTGCTCCGCGTCGAAACGCTTGATCAGCGCCTGCACCAGCTTGCGCGTCGCCGCGGCGTCGTTGTAGGTTGGCGGAAAACGATTCTGCACCGTGAACGTCGGCGGCTTGGGCGCAGCGGACGCCTGAGCTTCGGCGTTGATGATGCGTTTGATCGACGCCAGCACGGCTTCGCGGATTTGCTCGTCGACGGTGCGAACGTTGATCCGCAGCACCGCTTGGTCCGGGATGATGTTCCCGCTGCTGCCGGCCTGAAATGCGCCGACGGTGACCACGGCGCTGTCGGTCATCCCGAGTTCACGCGACACGATCGTCTGCAGCCGCAGCACCGCAGCGGCCCCCATCACCACTGGGTCGACCGTCGATTCTGGTGACGAGCCGTGTCCGCCGCGGCCAAACAGCGTCACCTCCCATGTATCCGACATCGATAACAGCAGCCCGACGCGGGTGCCGACTTGGCCAGCCGGCATCGGCATCACGTGCTGGCCCAGGACGATATCGGGTTTGGGGAAACGCTCGACCATCCCGTCGTTGACCATCGCCCGAGCGCCCTCGCCGGTCTCCTCGGCTGGCTGAAACACCGCCATCACTGTCCCTTGCCACTTGTCCTGGTTCTCGGCCAAGATCCGCGCCGCCCCCATCAGCCAGGTGACGTGCATGTCGTGGCCGCAGGAATGCGCCACCGGCGTCTGCTGGCCGGACGGGTCGGTGACGACCTGCGTGCTGGCATACGGCAACCCGGTTTCCTCCTTCATCGGCAGCGCATCCATGTCGGCGCGCAGCAGCACCGTGGCGCCCTGACCGTTTTGCAACAGCCCCACCACGCCGGTGCCGCCGACGTTTTCGGTGACCGCAAACCCGTATTGCCGCAGCCACTTGGCGGCGATCCCTGCGGTGCGGCGCTCCTGCATCGCCAGTTCTGGATGAGCGTGCAGGTCCTTGTAGACACCTTCCAACTCGGCCAGCAGCTCATCTGCGGGGGCGGGCAGAGCAGCACCACCGACCGTTGCCTCCCGGTCCCGATTCAGCGGCTCGTCCGCTTGAGCCAGCAGCGGTTGCCCGCGGCTGACAAAACCAAGCGCGACCAGCGTCAGCAATGTGATCGTTGCGACGCGTAAAGGTTTACGGGCCTGCATGGCAATCTCCTCGCGAACAGGTGGGTGCGGAGCCTTGGACGATGCTGATCGCCGGGCAAACCGAATGCCATGAACCTGCAACGCGTGCCGGGCCTCTAGACCCGCAGCAAGATTTATTGACCGCGAGGTGGATGGGAAGCCTATAATCGAGGATTCACTATCCACCCTCAGATTCCCGGAGCACCCGCCAAAACGTGCGTGACGAAAACAGGATCGACAGCGTTGCCAGCGAAAAGAGCATCCTCGTTCGCGTGGTCTTCCCCGACCAACCGGTCGAAGATGATCCCTTGGAGGAACTCTACCGCCTCGCGACCACCGCCGGCACCGAAGTGGTTGAGGAACTCGTTCAGCGTCGATCGAAGCCGGATAAATCGACGTTTTTTGGCAAAGGGAAAGTCGCTGAGCTGAAGGAATTGGTCGATGCGACCTCAGCCGATGTGGTGATTGTCGACAACGACCTCAGCCCAGCTCAGACCCGCAATCTCGAAAAGGCGGTGGGTGTCAAGGTCATCGACCGGACCGAGTTGATCCTCGACATCTTTGCTGCTGGAGCGCGAACGCATGAGTCGCGCTTAGCGGTGGAGCTGGCGCAACTCGAATACTCGCTGCCGCGATTGCGGCGGATGTGGACGCACCTGTCGCGGCAATCGATGGGCGTGGGGGCGCGCGGTCCAGGGGAAAAGCAACTGGAAACCGACCGCCGGTTGGCGCTCAAACGGATCCACGACCTCAAACAGGAACTGGCAAAGGTCGAAAATCGGCGTGAGCGCCAGGTCGCTGCCCGCGATGGCGTGGCCACGGTCTCGCTGGTCGGCTACACCAACGCCGGCAAAAGCACGCTCATGAACGCGCTCACGGGGGCCGGTGTCGAAGCCGCCGACCGTCTGTTTGCCACGCTCGACACGCGGACCCGCCGCTGGGATCTGAAGGGTTGGGGTACGGTGCTGCTGAGCGATACGGTCGGCTTCATCCGCGACCTGCCGCACGGCTTGGTGGCCAGCTTTAAATCAACGCTGGAAGAAACCCGCCAAGCGACCTTATTGTTGCACGTCGCCGATGCCAGCAGTCCGGTCGTCTTCGACCAGATCGCCGCCGTTTACGCGGTCCTGAAGGAATTGGGGATCGAAGAAAAAGACATGCTGCTGGTGCTCAACAAGATCGATGCCATCACCTCGCCAGCCAAGCTCAACCAGGTGCTCGACCGCTATCCCCATGCGATTCCGGTCAGCGCCAAAAGTGGCACGGGGCTGGGGCCGCTGACCGAGGCGGTCGGCCAGGCGTTGAGCGAGGCGTTTTTGGACCTGCACATCGATGTTGACGCTGCCGACGGCAAACTGCTGGCGCACTTAGCCGCCAATGGCGAGATCCTGTCTCGCGCCTATTCGGAAGCCGGCGTGTCGATTCACGTCCGCATGCCGGCGGCAGCGATGGGGATGGTCCGGGAGCGAGCGGTAGCGATCCGAACCGCCAACGACTTGTCGGGCCGAAACGGCATGCCGCAGGTGCTCTCGTCCTCCGCGACCGACGGCGTTTCGGCTGACGACCGTTCAGCGGAGGCGGTTTCATCGCGCTCTGAGCAACGTGCAGACGACGCCGACGAGGTCGCCTGATCATCATGCGGTGGCAGGCCGAAGGCGCGATCGTCATCCTCACCGGCGTCTCCAGTGGCATCGGCAGAGCACTCTGCCGCCTGCTGGTCCAGCGTGGTGCGCTTGTCGTTGCCAATGCGCGCCGCCAAGACCGTCTAAACGAACTGCGGCAGTCACTGGCCCGTGAACAAGCGGATCGTCCGAAGTCCGCCTGGGGTGAGTTACACACCGTTGCGGGCGACATCAGCGATCCGGCCGTGCGGGCTGCGCTGGTCGCCGAGGCCGAGCAGCTCGGCCAGGGGCGACTCGACCTGCTGGTCAATAACGCCGGCATCGGGGCGCTGGGGCCGTTTCAGCAGGCGAGCGAAAGCCGCTTGCGACGCGTCATGGAGGTCAATTTCTTTGCTCCGGTCGAGCTCACTCGGGCTGCATTGCCGTTGCTGCAGCGTGGCCGCAGGCCCGTGCTGTGCAACATCGGCAGCGTGCTGGGGCACCGCGCGGTACCGAATAAAAGCGAGTACTGCGCGAGCAAGTTTGCGCTGCACGGCTGGTCCGATGCGCTGCGGGCGGAGCTGCATCCCAGCGGCATTCAGGTCACGCTGGTGAGTCCCAGCACCACGCGGAGTGAGTTCTTTGACGCGGTGATCGACACGCCGCAGGGCACGACCTCACGGAGCCTTGGCAGTTGGCCGCCGGAGCGCGTCGCGCGGGCCACACTCGCGGCGATCGCTGCCCGCCGCAGCGAAGTGATTCTGTCGCTGGCCGGCAAAGCCTTGGTCTATGCCGACCGCATCGCTCCGCCGCTGGTCAATTTTGCGGTCGCCGAGCGCGGCCGCTCCGGTCGCTAGAAGGCAACGTACGCCAGCGCGGCAAAGTTGCCTCTCGCCGTTTCGCTGGCTGCGGCGCAGTTATCATCAAAAGCACGGCAATCAGCCTCCGTGCTGATCGCCGCCTTTTCCATTGCTTCTCTCCGCGGGTGCCGAAGTGCCATGATGCGTCCTCCATCGCCAACCCTGATCTGCGGCTTGCAAGGCAACTGCGGCCATCGCTGGAATACCTCAACCCGGACCTTCCTGCACTGGACGCGCGCCGTCCTGATCGCCATCGCGTGCCTCGGCGGCGATGACGCCAGAGCAGGGGAGCCTCAGGAAGAGCAGGGCAGGACAGGGGAGGTGGCGGCGCGGCCTCCTTGGACGCAGTCGCGGATCGTGGGTTCGCCCGAACCGCCGCTGCCGCTGGTCCTCCAGCGTGTTCACCCGCAACTGGAGTTCGACAAGCCGGTCTCGATTCACCCGCTGCCCGGCTCACAGCGGCTGGTGGTCTGCGAGCAAGGAGGCAAGATCTATTCATTCGATCGCACGACCGATCCGGCAGCCGCCGATCTGATGGCGGATTTCAATGCCGAGCGGCCACCGCGGAGCGAGATCGCAGCCGAGGCAGCGACGCGAATCGAGCTCTATAGCCTCGCCTTTCATCCCGACTTCGCCCGCAATCGCCGCGTCGTTGTCTGTTACGTGGTGCAGGGTGGCGGAGCGAGGTTTGTCGACGGATCCCATATCGCAAGTTTTCAACTGTCACACTCCGAGCCGCCGCGGCTGCTGCTGGACACCGAGCAGACGGTGTTGCGGTTCGACGCTGGCGGGCATAACGGCTGCTGCGTCGCTTTTGACAACGACGGGCTGCTGTACATTTCGACCGGCGACGTCGCCTCGCCAACGCCTCCGGATCCCTATAACCACGGACAGAATGTCGGCGATGTGTACTCGGCGATCCTCCGCGTCGACATGGATCGCCCCAGCGACGGACGCGGCTATTCGATCCCGGCCGACAACCCATTTGTCGATCTGCCGGGTGCCCGCCCAGAAATCTACGCCTACGGTTTTCGCAACCCGTGGCGGATGAGCTTCGACCGCGTCAGCGGCGACTTGTGGGTTGGCGACGTCGGCTGGGAAGCTTGGGAAATGATCTACCGCGTCCGCCCCGGCGGCAATTACGGCTGGCCGATCAAGGAGGGGCCGGGCGACGCGCGGCCCGATGCCGTCCGCGGGCCGACACCGATCTTGCCCGCGGACGTCGCCTTATCACATGCCGAGGCGGCTTCGGTTACCGGAGGCGTGGTTTATCACGGTGAGAAACTTCCCGAGATCCAAGGCCAATATGTCTTCGGCGATTGGGTAACGCGCAAGTTCTGGTCGGTCGCATTCGACGAGCAACAAGTGCTGGCGGTGCGCGAAATCGCCTTCGGGGCAGTCAAACCGATCTCGTTCGAACTGGACCATGAGGGCGAACTGCTGATCCTCGACTACAACTCGGCAGGCACATCGGGCATCTATCGATTTGTCCCCAATCCAGAGCCGCCATCGACCGAGCCGTTTCCAACGCGACTGAGCGAAACCGGCCTCGCTTCTAGCCTGTCCCCGTTTCGTCCCGCGCCCGGCGTCGTGCCTTACCGGATTCAGGCGCCGATGTGGCGTGACGGGGCGGAAGCGGAGTACTGGCTCGCCATTCCGGGCACCGACCGCGCGACGTTCTTTCAACAGCCGCAGACGATGTTCGACTGGTTTCGCACCCAGGTCGTGTTCCCACCCGGATCGGTGCTCGTCAAAACGTATTGGCTGCAGACCGTAGCCGATGATCCCGCTTCGCGCCGTCCGATCGAGACACAGCTCGCACACAACCTCGCGCTGGGCGATTGGAATTACTACACCTACCGCTGGAACGACGAAGCGACCGACGCCGAGCTGGTGCCCGCCAGCGGAGCCGTCGCCACGATTCCGATCACCGATCGCTCGGCGGCTGGACAACACACCGAATTGAACTGGTCGTTTGCCGCCCGGAGCCAGTGCCGCACCTGCCACACGCCGTGGCGTGGTGAGACGCTCGGTTTGATCGAGCTGCAGCTCCGCAGCCCGCACGCCGGCAGCGACTCGTGGCGCGAGCTGTTGCACGGCGGCTACATCGCAGCCGATTCCAACCCACCGCCGCAAGCAGACGATCGATTTAGAGCGCTGGTCAATCCGCATGACGGCGATCACACGCTGGAGCAGCGCGCCCGCTCGTACCTGCACGCCAATTGCGCCCACTGCCATTTGCATGGTGGCAACTCGTCGGCGGCGATCGACGTCAGCTTTGAGAAACCGCTCCAGCAGACCGGCTTGATTGACACCCGCGCGATGCGCGGCGATATGCAACTGGACGATGCGCAGTTGGTCGCCGCCGGAGCTCCCGAGCGATCGGTGTTGCTGTATCGCATGGCGAAGCTCGGCAGCGGTCGGATGCCACCGCTAGCCAGCGAACAGGTGGATCATGCCGGAGTCGATCTGATCGCTCGCTGGATCGCTGAACTGGACGCGGCTTCGCCGCCAAACGCCGTGGCAGCTCAAAACCGCCAGTGGCTCCGTCAACTGCTGGCAGATCCGACCGACGGTGCTTCGGCGGAGCCGACCTCCGCGGCGCACGCGGCTCAGCAACACGACGCCGCTGCGCGGTTGCTTCAGTCCGCCAGCGGCGGGCTGTTGCTGGCCACCGCGATCGCTGGCAACCAGATCGACCGACAGCGACTCCCCAAGCTGATCGACCAAGCGCTGCAGGCCCCGCCGCAGATCGCTGAGCTGTTCGAACCGTGGGCCGATCCGTCGCAGCGCAGCCAGCGACTTGGTCCTGGTTTTGACCCGCAGCAGGTGCTCGCGCTGGTCGGCGATGCGGACCGCGGCCGGGATCTGTTCCTCAGCGGCCGTGCGCAGTGCTCGCAGTGCCACCCGATTCACGGCCAGGGGATTGGCCTCGGACCCGATCTGTCGAAGGTCGGGAGCAAGTACACACAGGCTCTTGAGCTGCTGCGGCAAATCATCGAGCCCTCAGCGGAAGTCGCCCAGGCGGAACGGGCGATCACGCTGCTGACCGTTTCCGGTCAAACGCTAACCGGCCGCGTGTTGCAGCGGAGCGAAACGGTGCTCCAGTTGCAGGACGCCGCCGGTCGCACCCACACGATCGAGCACGACCAGATTGAACTGGAAAAACCGGCTGAAAAGTCGCTGATGCCCGAGCAACTGCTCGACGCGTTCACTGCCCAACAAGCGGCTGATCTGCTGGCCTATCTGCGTGAGCTGAAGTAGGTTCGTCCAGCCCGCAGACGTGGGCGGCGACCAACGCGGCCATGGCGGCGACCGTCGGATGTTCCCAAGCGATGCTCGGGGTCAACTCGACCTCAAAACCATCTTCCAGGTCGCCGATCAGTTCGATCGCCATCAAGGAGTCCAGACCGTAATCGTCGAATCGTCGATCGACCTGGATTTCATCCGGTTCCACTCCGCCGCGCATGGTCAGCCACTGGACAATCCACTGGCGGAGCGTGTCCTCAAGCCAGGAAAAATCAGCGGCGGTGGGAGCCGCGGGCAGTGCCGGCAGCGGCAACGGCGATGACTCGCTGCCGCCGCTGCGTTGCCAACGGGAGAGCGTGCCGCGGAACTCGCTGTTAACCCACTGGGCACACAGGCTGCGCTGTAGCTTGCCGCTGGTCGTCATCGGAATGGTTGCGGTACGAACCAGCAGCACCTGTCGCGGATCGACCTCGTGTTCTTCAATCGTCGCCCGGCGGATCGCACGGGTGATCGCGGCATACTGGTCCGGCGGCGTTTCGCGGGCCACTTCGGCGACGATCGCCAGCGATTCGCCACGCGGTCCCGGCACCGCCAGCGCCGCTACGCGGCCTAGCGCTAGCTCGGGCAAACCGCTGAGCGTCGCCTCCAAATCCTGAGGAAAGTAGTTGCGGCCGCGGATGATGATCACGTCTTTGAGCCGGCCGGTAATGAACAGCTCGCCATCGTGAACGAATCCGAGATCGCCGCTGCGAAAGAAGCCCCGCTCCGCCTGCCCCGAGCCCGAACCGGCCGCTGTGGTTGGAGCCGAATGCCCATTTCCCGCGGCCGTTTCCCTGGACTTCAACCAACCACCGATCCAGCGGCTGCCGAACCAGCGCTGTGCCAGTCCTGTTTGCGGCGCGGCGGCCAACGTGGCCTGGAAACGGCTGGCGTTTTCCTCAGGTCGATTCCAGTAACCCGACGTCAGGCTGCTGCCGCGCAGCCAGATCTCACCGACCTGATCAGCGGGCAGCGGCACGTGCGACTGCGGATCGACGATCACCAGTTGCATGTCACCGGCGGCCGCTCCGCACGATACAAACGGGGTACTCTTCTGCGCCGTTTGCCGGGGCAGCACTTGAACACAGCCCTCGCCGAGCTGTTGGCGATCGACGTTCAATACCCGCGGCGCGGCCGGCCCCTTGCCGCCGGCAGCCAGCAGCGTCGCTTCGGCCAAACCGTAACAGGGGTAATAACGCTCGGGTCGGAATCCGGCCGCGGCAAAGCGGTTGGCAAAACTCCGCAGCGCCGCGGCACGGATCGGCTCAGCACCGCAAAATGCGACCTGCAGCGATGATAGATCGAGCCGTTCGGCCTGCTGAGGCGTGATCCGGTCGGCGCACCATTCGTAGGCGAAGCTCGGGGCGCCCGTCACCGCGGCCGCGAACCGATCGACCGCTTCGAGCCACCGCAGCGGGCGGCGCACGAACGTCTGCGGGCTCATCAACACCGTGCGGTAGCCGAGATACAGCGGTGCCAACATCCCGCCGATCAGCCCCATGTCGTGGTAATGGGGCAGCCAAAACACGGCGGTCGTCAGCTCGGGATCGTCCGCCGGCTGCCACGGCAACTGGAAACTGGTACGAATCGTCTCCAGGTTGCTCATCAAGTTAGACTGCGAAACCATCACTCCTTTGGGCTCGCTGGTGCTGCCGGAGGTGTATTGCAGGAAGGCGATGCTGTCGCTTGGCGGCAGGGGCAGCGGGTCATCGGAGCCCGTCTGTGTAGACAACGAGTCGACTGCGATCGTGGGCAGGGCTGCGGCGGCGGGATCGAGTTTCGCACGCTCCAGGGTGCTGAGCGACTGGGCGTCGCACAGCATCGCCGCCGGCTGGCAATCTCGTGCAGCGGCATCCAGCCGAGGCATGGCACGATGCGGTTTCGGGTAGCCGGTAGGCACTGGAATCCAGCCGGCCAATTGCGCCCCGACAAACGCGGGCAAGAAGTCGAGCCCCGGAGGAAACAGCAACAGTGCCCGCGGCGCAGAAGCGCTAGCGGAGCGGTCGATCGCAACTTTCGCCAACGCGCCGGCTGTCTCGACGCACCGCTGCCATAACTGCCCGTAATCGATCTGCTGTTCGCCTCCGGTCTCGTCAACAAACAGCACCGCCGGTCGGCTGGGGTGCAGTGTGGCCCGCTCCCGCAGCATCTCAGGAAAGCTTTGGTGATCGTTCACGGGAGTTGGCTGTATCACTAAAAGTCCACTCTTGAGGATTCGCGGGTACCCTGCCTGTCGCGGTAAGAGCATTAAAATAATGACTCATTTAACGAGCGACAAACGCCTGGTCTAAAACCCCAAATCGGTACGATCGACCGGTGCGGCAGGGCAAATTGGCGCGGCTACGCCGCAGTTTTTGGCTGGACGGCAACGGGGAAAATCGGGTAAGCCTTAGCGTCTGTTTGGGGTTCGTCCGGGGATCGCGGTGATTCCCGCTCTCTTTAGCCGTTCACTACAAGGCGCGTGCCGATATGTTTCGTCCGTTTTTGCTGCTGCTGGTTTTCGGACTTGCCTTTCCCTTGGCCACGGCCGGTGAGGCGGTGGCCGATACCGTCGTCCGCTACCGCCTGACCGACTGGAAACGCAAGCACTTGCACGATACGGCGAAAGCGGACCGGATCGCCGAAGTGCTCAAAAAGCTCGGCTGCGAAGTCGAAAAAGCCGACCACAACGGCCACATTGACGTCAAATACCGCTGCCCGCAATGGCGGCAGATCAGCTTGGAATCGGCCGATGAAGCGGCTCGTTGGCAACGTTGGTTCAAGGAATACTACTTCCAGACCGATGTGAAGCAGTAGGCTGATGCACGGCTCGCCCAGGGCGGGTTGGCGCAAGCTGAACCGCCGCCTCGATGGAGCCGAGCCGGCACCAACGCTTCCGCTTTTAGCTGCCTTGACGAGGTGGCCTTGGAAAGCGAATATAGCGTTGAAGTTTGGAGGGTAAGCGAATGGCTAGCAGGCTGATTCGAAATCAGTTGCCCAGAAATGGGTTGCGGGTTCGAGCCCCGTGCCCTCCGCTGATCACAGTCGCAAAAGACCGCCGGTGAGAACCGGCGGTCTTTTTTTGTTGCCGTCCATCGATCTTGACCCCGCCGAATTGCAATTGGTACCACCGCACCTCGAATCGGTTGTCCACTCGCACTTTAGGCAATAGAGCAGAATCATGGTCCGACATTTTGGCGTCACAGTTTCCGTGGGCATCGCAATTGCGCTGGCATCGCTGACCGGTTGCGGCAAAAGCCCTGCCAATAGCCAAGCCGAAGCCACGGCCCAGCCGCCCTCGGGCGGTGGCGCTGCCGCCGCGAGCGGTTCGACCGACGTTTCCGCTGCCATGAATACCGTCTCGCACTTTCTGGACGCGGTGCGCCGCGGCGGCGATACCGGTCGTGCCCATTCAATGCTGACAACCGAAGCCTGTGCCGTGCTGGAGCGACTCGGCCGCACCGTGCAGCCGATCGGCTCGCCAGACGCCGCGTTCACCGTTACCCGCAGTGAAGCGGTTCCCGACCATCCCAACATGGCGCTGGTTCACAGCACTTGGAGCGAGCCGACGGGCGAAGGCAGCACTGAGTCGTACCAGGTCGTGTGGGCATTGCAGCTTGAGCAGGGCCAGTGGCGGATTTCGGGACTCGCGATGGAACTCGATCCCGCCCAGCCGCCGATGATCGTGGACTTTGAAGATCACGTCGAAATGGCGAATCTGTTCCGCGGGGAAGCCGACGCAGCCTCCGCATCTTCGGTATCTTCCGCTTCATCGGAACCCGCTGGCGCAGTATCTCAAACTCCACAACAGCCGGCGAAGTTCTAGCAAACGATCGATTTTGAGGTCGTCGCGATTTGCAGAGCGGCTGTCGGGCCGCTCTTTTCCAGCGCTTCGCCGCCGCTTGCTCGCTGCGATCGGCCATCGAGCGGCTGCAAACAGCGGCTACTTCGCCCCAGCTAGCGGCCCACAAAGGAAATTTCACCGCCATTAACGCTTCTCTGGCGTGTGCTCTCCGCGGCTTTGCCGACTTCGGACCTCGTTGTCCCTAACGGCCACCGCGCGCCCCATCATGATGAGCGGCGGTCGTCTGAGGCATCAGCGTGGCAGGTTGCCCCGCTGCAGGAGCCTGCAGTTTTTCTTGCTGGCATAATTGACAGACAAATACCCCAAGGTACGCTTGTCGAGAAGTTTGCGTGTTCGGCAATCTTTGCCCAAATTGCCACCGCGGTAATCAGGGCGAGTCGAAGTCGCGATTCAAGCTGTCCTTGATCGCGAACCAAGTCGGAGCCTGCGGATCGGGCTGTGGTTGATTTGCACAAGGATTTGCAGCTTAGTAACTCACATCGTATCGGAGAGAATTGGAATGAGTCGTAATGTAGTTAGTGTTGCTGTGGCGTTTGCGCTGTTGGTCGGCGGCGCCATGCTCGCCAGCGAATCGGTCAAGGCCGGTCATGGCTGTGGTGGCGGATTGTTCGGTCATCATCGTGGCAACAACTGCGGTGGCGGGCTGTTCAGCCATCATCGCGGCAACAACTGTGGTGGCGGGCTGTTCAGCCATCATCGTGGCAACAACTGTGGTGGCGTCGTCGAGCGCGGCTGCGGTGGTGGGCTGTTCTCACGGTTGCACGCTCGCAAGGCTGCCACCTGCTGTGCACCTGAGCCCGTTTGCTGCACCCCGGAACCGGTTTGCTGCACCCCCGAGCCGACCTGCTGCGCTCCTCAGCCGACCTGCTGCGAAGCAGCTCCGGTCGCTCAAGGCTGCTGTGGCGAGCAAGTCGTTTACGGTGACTCGGTCGTCGGCGGCGAACATCAAGCCGTTGAAGGCCAGCAAGTTGAGCAGCAAGGCGAAGCCAGCGCCGAAGCCGCCAGCGCCAGCGACGACGTGCCTCCGGCCCCCCAGGCCGATGGCGCCAGCGACGCTCCGCCCGCTCCGCAGCCCGAGTGATCTTGCGCCCTGCGGGGCGTTCACCCAAAGCTCACACGATAACTTCGGCCTCAGCGCCGATGCACGATCACCCCAGAACGAGTACAACTCGGCCTGGGGTTTTTTCGTGGGTGATCTGCAAATCAGATCCAGTTGATCGAGGGCTCGATGCACTGCTTGGGAACGCACGTTTCGGTGGCCGGAGGGCTGCACCTGGGAGTCCAGCGCGGCTTGGACTTGGGATGCCAGTGCATTCAACTGTTCACCAAAAACGCCAACGCGTGGCAAGCCAAACCACTGGCCGATGACGCGGTGGCCGCCTGGAGGCAAGCTTGGGAGAACTCAGGGCTTGCGCATCCGATTGCCCACGCGTCTTACCTGATCAATTTAGCCTCGCCGCAGCCGCTGCTGCAGCAAAAGTCGATCGAGGCGCTGGTGATCGAGTGGCAGCGCTGCGAAACGCTAGGACTCGACGGGTTGGTGCTGCATCCGGGCGCCTACACCACGAGCAATGAAACGGAGGGCATCGCGCGGATTGTCGACAGCATCATCGAGGCTGCTGAGCGAGTCGACCCGCAGCGGTGCCGGTTGTTGCTCGAGAACACCGCGGGACAGGGGACGTGCCTGGGACACAGCCTCGCGCAGCTTGGCCAGATGATCGATCAGGTCACAGGACGGTTGCCGGCAGCCGCCGAGCGGCTCGGTGTTTGTCTCGACACCTGTCACGCCTTTGCGGCCGGTTATGCGATCAATACCGAGTCCGGTTTTCGCGATTTTCGCACTCAAGTCGACGACCTGCTGCCGCCTAATGCCGTTCGCGCACTTCATCTGAATGACAGCAAAAAACCGCTCGGCAGCCGCGTGGATCGTCACGAACACATCGGTCGTGGGGAGATCGGCGAGGGGGGCTTTCGCAACTTCTTAGCCGACCCCCTGCTCGGTCGGCTGCCCGGGTATCTGGAAACCGAAAAAGGTGAAGATCCCGACACAGGCCGCGAGTGGGATGAGATCAATCTCGCCGTGCTCCGTGCGCTCAGCCCCCAGTCGTGAGCGGTTCGGGTTAGGTGAAGGGGTCAGGTACCGACAAAGTCCGCCTAAATGGTGTGCATGTCGATCGCCTTGCGGTGGTTGATCCGTTATTCTACGCACTGTCGCTACCATTTCGCGGGTCTGCTTGCGAAGGCGTCCTGCCGTTCACTCTCCGGATCAATCCTGCCATGAGCTGCCTCCGTCCCCTCACCTTGCTCTGCCTCACCTCCTTGATTGGATTCTCAGTAAGCTCCATGACCGCCACCGCCCAAGATGCTGCCGCCCCGCAGCCCGGAGCCGCTGCGCCGCAGGCGGGAACTCAAGCCGACCCGGTCGGGTATTTTCTCGGCATGTCCGTCGGCCAGCAGATGGCTCAGCAGGGCTTCCAGCCGTCCGACTTCACCGGAGCGGGATTCGCTGCCGGGATCGTCGACGCGCTGGCCGGTAAAGATGCCGCGCTGACCGATCAGCAGATGCAAGAAGCCGCTGAAAAAATCGAAACCTTGCTCCGCGCGCGGCAGGAAGAAATGCTTTCCGAGATGCGCAAAGCCGCGGCGGCGAACCTCGAAAAGAGCAAACTGTTCCTGGAAGAAAATGCCAAGAAAGAAGGTATCAAAACGCTCGATAGCGGCTTGCAATACCAGGTGCTCACTGCGGGTAACGGCCAGTCGCCCAGCGCCGCCGATACCGTGCGCGTGCACTACACCGGCAAGCTGATCGACGGCACGACATTTGACAGCTCCGTAGCTCGCGGTGAACCGGCGGAGTTCGGTGTCAACCAAGTGATTCCCGGCTGGCAGCAAGCGCTGCAGGAAATGAAGGTCGGCGACAAATGGATGCTCTATATCCCGCCGCAATTGGCTTATGGTGCACAAGGTGGTCCCGGCGGTCGAATCGGCCCCAACGAAGCGTTGATCTTCGAAGTTGAACTGTTGGAAATCGTTCGCTAATCCTTTCTCTGAGTGAGTCCACAGCATGAGCGTCACGTCACGATTCACCCGCCGCACGCTGTTGGCGGCGGGCTGTTTGCTCGGCTTCGCGATTACCGCGGTATCCCATGCTCAGTCGCCGACGATCAACTTGGCCGAGCCGCCAGCGGAACTCAATACGCAGCCGATGCCAGTCCGCGTCGTTGAGGCCTATCCGAATCTGCGGATCGAACGGCCGGTGGTGATCACCGGTGCCGGCGACGGGTCGGGCCGATTGTACATTGCGTCTCAACTCGGCCAGATCTACTGGATCAACCAAGACGACACCGACGTCGAGCAGCCGAACCTGTTGATCGATCTGAGCGACCAGGTGACGTACAAGGATCGTGAAAACGAGGAAGGCTTCCTCGGGTTGGCGTTTCATCCTCAGTTCAAAGAAAACGGCCACTTTTTCGTCTATTACACCTCCACTGAACAGCCGCACCTGTCGGTGATCAGCCGGCTGACGGCCAGTGGCGCAGACCGCGCAACCGCAGCGGCCGATAGCCAAGTGGAAGTGATGCGGATTCAGCAGCCGTTTTGGAATCACAATGGCGGCACGATCCTGTTCGGCCCCGACGGCTACCTGTACATCGGCTTGGGCGATGGTGGAGCCGCTAACGATCCGCTGCTGAGTGGACAAGATCTCGGTCAGTTGCTCGGCTCGATTCTGCGGATCGATGTCAACCAAACCTCACGCGAGCGGGGTTACACAATCCCCGCCGACAATCCGTTCGTGCAACAAGAAGGTGCTCGGCCGGAGATCTACGCCTACGGGATCCGCAACATTTGGCGGATGGCGTTTGACCCTAAGACTCAAGACCTATGGGCCGCCGATGTCGGCCAAGATGAATGGGAAGAGGTCAACGTGATCGAAAAAGGCGGCAACTACGGCTGGAGCCTGCGGGAAGCCGCTCACAAGTTCACCCGCGGTCGCGGCCCCGGGGCGGAGTATCGCGAGGATTTGATCGATCCGATCGTTGAGTATCCCCATACCGATCCGTGGGGCAAATCGATCACCGGCGGGGCGGTGTATCGCGGCATTCGCACGCCGCTGCTCGATGGATATTACCTCTACGGCGATTACATCAGCGGTAAACTATGGGCGCTGAAGTATGACCGCGAGAACCGCCGCGTGCTGGAAAATCGTGAGATCGATTGGCTCAACCTGCCGGTGTTCACGTTTGGACAGACCGACGATGGTGAAGTGCTGATGAGCACGATGAGCGCCGGCGGCCGCATCTACCGTTTTGAAGCGGCGCAGTAGTGAACGCTGTGGCTGTGGGTGGTGCGAAAGAGTGATCGCTGTGGCTGTGGGTAGCACGAAAGGCTGCCCTCGGCGAAGCCGACAATGTAGAGCAATTGTCCTCAATTGCTCCGCATGTCGACAAGATAGAGCAATCGTCCTCAATTGCTCCGCACATCGACCTGTGCGGGATGAAGAACCATTGGGGACGATTGTTCTCCTCTCTGAATCGCCAGCGATGCACGCCCTTCGTACCTCAGGGACATGCACCCTACCTCAGGGACGTGCCACCCAGAGAATCAGCGCCCACGTCGCCGCGGTTATTCGCGGCCGATTTCGACACTCAGCCGCAGGCGATTCTCGCCGCGGCGGACCCAACACCGCAGCCGCTCACCGGGCATCGTGTCGGCCACCGCGTCGCGCAGCGACTGAAAATCGCTGATGGTGACTTCGCCGAACTGCTCGATGATGTCGCCGACCTGGAAGCCAGCAGCCTCGGCCGGCGATCCCGGGGTCACGACCGCAATCTCCGCGACTTCGGTATCCGGCTTGCCACGGACGCCGAGGATCGGTCGAAAGCCTTGTAAATAACCCCAAGCTTCGCCTTTGGCCAATCGCTCCCAGTCGTTTTCATAGTGTTTGATTGGCACGTGCAGATTGTCGGTAACGTCATTGCCGATGCGGCTGTGCACGGCCACCAACCGGCCGCTGATGTCGAACAACGGTCCCCCGCTGTCGCCACCGATCAAGGCACAGTCCGTATGCAGGGCGTCAGGGCGCACCGCCAGGATCCGGCCCACACGTGTCACCAACCCCCGGGCACCGTCATAACCGCCAGGATGTCCCGTCGCCACGCACCACATGCCTGCCACCAATGTGTCGCTGTCGCCGATCGATGCGTGCGGCCAAGGTTGCCCATCGTTTTGTCCGGGATCGATGCGGATCAAACCGGCGTCGACCGAGCGGTTGAGCCCCAGCGTCGTCGCCGTGACTTTACGACCGTCATGAAACGTGACAACCGCGGTCTTGCCGGGCCGGGTGGCCACGTGAGCCGCAGTAAAGATGTAGCCTCGGCCATCGACGATCACGCCGCAGCCCTGCGCTGGCCCGATCGACACATTGACGGTACAGTCGGCGACTCGCAGCGCCACTTGTCGCTGCAAGTTTTCCAACTCCATCATCTGCTCCAGCGATTTCGGCGTCCCACCGCGCTGCAAGAGATCACGCAGCGACTCCGGAACGTCGACCGCCGTGCCCGAAGACACCGCCTCCTGCCGTGGAGACAGGTCGGTCGCAGCCGCCGATCCTGACAGCAGCATTACCGCCAATATCAAGCCAGCGATACGAGCCATAACCGGGCCGACAAGGCAGTGGTGGGAGGGAAGCACGATTCCGATACTCATAGGGAGTGTTGGGCCAGGTGGAAGTAGACGGTTATGGGGTCAGGAGCGCATCGGGCACCGCACCCGCAAGGCCATGTCGGCAATTGGCTCCCAAGCGCTTAACCGCTTGCTCATTGTAAACATCCCGCGGTGCGAAAGAAAAATCGATGCCTTCAAAATCATCGTCACGCGATACGCTGATCGTTGGCTGCGGCTACATCGGGCAACGGGTTGCCCAGCGGCTGTTGGCGCAATATCCCGCTGAGACGGTTTATGCAGTCACACGCTCGCCCGACCGCGCCGACACCCTGGCGCGACAAGGTTATTCCCCGCTGCTTGCCGACTGGACCGACCGCCGTACCCTCCGCTCGCTGCCGTCCTGTCGCCGCGTGCTCGTCGCGGTCAGTTACGACCCGAGCCGCGGGCTGTCGCGCGAAACGTCACAGGTCGGTGGCCTGAGCAACTTGCTCGACGCGCTGCCGAGCGACGTCGACCTGTGCTACCTGAGCACCACCGGCGTGTATCACCAAAGCGACGGCCGCTGGGTCGACGAGTGTTCGCCGGCGCGGCCGCTGGGCGATGGCGGCCGGACGCACCTGCGCGCTGAATCGCTGCTGCACCGCCGCCGCGCGGCCGGGCAGTGGGTGATCTTGCGGCTGGCGGGAATTTACGGCCCCGAGCGGATCCCGCGGGCTGCGGACGTGATCGCTGGTCGCCCGCTGTCAGGCCCCCACGCTGGTTACCTGAACTTGATTCACCGTGAAGACGCCGCCGCGGCGGTGGTCACGGCCTGGCAGCGCCCGGCGGACCGGAGTCGGCTGTATGTGGTGGCGGACGATCAGCCGGTGATTCGCCGCGCGTTTTATGAGCAGATTGCGCGATTGACCGCCGCGCCGCAGCCAGTGTTTTTACCGACGGCTCAGCCTGCGCTGTCGGCCCGTTCCGGCGGCAACAAGCGGATCTGGAACCGCCGGATGCGGCGCGACCTACTACCTCAAATGAACTACACCAGCTACCTACAAGGGCTGCCTGACCTGCTGGCAGGAGTATGGTAGCCTAGGCTCTGAATCGACCACACGCCGCACCGTTAACTTTACTATGCTCAACCGTAAAACGATCTTTCCCGGAATTATCGAACTCAACTTCCAGATCGGTGAAGTGCTCGGGTGCAACGTCTACCTGGTGTTCGATAGCGACGAGTGGATTTTGATCGATATTGGCTATGAAGAGACGGTCGATGACTTTGTCGAGATCATCCGGCGGCTCGATTTCCCGCTGTCACGCTGCAAGACACTCGTCGCCACGCACGCCGATGTGGATCACATCCAGGGTCTTGCGAAGCTCAAACAGCTCCTCAAGACAACCGTCACCGCTCATCCCGCCGCCGTGCATGCATTGCAGACCGGCGACCCGCTGTTGACGCTGGCCGTGATCGAGGCACAGGGCCTGAAGCTCGACATGCCACCGGTACAGATCGACCACCAGATCAACGACGGCGACACGCTCACCGTCGGCTCGCTTGAACTGGAGGTCTGGCACACTCCCGGACACACCAACAGTCAATTGGCGTTTCGCTGCGGCGATGTGCTGCTCAGCGGCGACAACATCTACCGCGATGGCTGCGTCGGGGCGATCGATGCGCACCACGGCAGCGACATCAAAGCGTTCATCCGCTCGCTGGAGCGAATTCGTGACAGTGATGTTCGTTGGTTGGCCCCGAGTCACGGGCCGATCTTCGCCAAGGACAATGCGATGCTGCAGGCGACGATCGACCGCTTGACCAGCTACCTGCACATGGCCGACTTCGGGACACTTGCCGACGACTGGCCGCTGATGGACCAGTGGGACGACGAAGTGGCCGCAGGGCGGTTACCCGAAGGACTCCACGGCGGCTGAGCGCCGGCTGGCCCGGTAGCTGACCACACCCATCACCAGCAACAGGGTCGCCCCGAACAGATCGATCAATGAAACGCCCGAAGGTGTCCAGTCCGCCTGGTCGGGGAACAGCGAACAGGCGGCCGCGACCAGCAGCACCAGCCGCATCGGCCAGTTCAGCGGACTAAACAGGAAACCCGCCATCGCCGCCGCTAACGACACGATGCCGACGCACGCCGCGCCAACGGCCAGAGCGACACTGATCACCGACGGCGCACCGCCATCAGGGCCGATCAGGCACAACTCCGGTCGATAGACGAACATGTACGGCAGCGTGAACCCGACCAGTGAGAAACGGAAGGCAGCCATCCCGGTTTGCATCACGCCTGAGCCAGCGATCGAAGCGGTCGCGTAGGCCGCCAACGCCACCGGCGGCGTGACCATCGCCATCATCCCGAAGTAGAAGATGAACAGGTGCGCCGTCAGGATGGGGACACCCAGCGCTGGATTCTCAAACACCGGCCCGATCACCGTGGCCAGGAGCAGGTACGAAACGGCCGAAGGCAGACCCATGCCGAGCACGAGCGAGCAGCCCATGATCGCCACCAGCGCCAGAAACAAGCTGTCGCCGGCCAGCGGAATGATCGCTTGCGGCACGCCGGTCCCGATGCCGGTCCGCGACACCAGGCCGATGACGATACCGACACAGGCCGCAGCGACGATCAGCGGAATGCCGCCTTTAGCCGATGTGTCAAAGCCCGCGACAATCATCCCGCGCCACGACTTGGACGTCACGCCGACCAGCAGCGCACCGGCCATGCCCCAGATCAACGCGTCGGACCAGTGGCCCACGCCCGGAGCAAACAGCAGCGCCAGTCCGGTCGCCGCCAACCACACCACCAGCCCGGTGATCCGTTCTCGCAAGCTCGCGGCGATCCGTGGATTGATCAGGATCATCGCCATCACGAAGGCGAGCGAATAGGTCACCGAACGGAATGGCGAGTTGCCGTAGATCAAGAACCCCATCAGGCTGCCCAGGGCGCCGAAGAACGTCAGCCCTTCGAGGCTGATGATCCTGGGCCCCGCAGTCACGTTAGCGGCCACAGCCGCCTCAACACTCTGAATCTGCCGACTGGCCATCACCGCCTGCGCTGCGGGTTCGCCCGCGGCTTGACGCGGGGCTTCGGCAGCTTCGTCACCAGCAGCCACGCTGCGGCTCCCACTGCCGGTTGCCAGCTCGGGCTTTGACGCCTCCTCTGGAAAATAATCCAGCCGCCGGGCATAGAAATGCACCAGCATGAACAGCGACAGATAGAACAGGATCGACGGGATGATTGCCGCCTTGCAAATTTCCAGGAATGTCACCGGCGGGGTGCGGTTGATGATCTCCAGCATCATGTAGGCGCCGGCGCCCATCACCGGCGGCACCAACGCGCCCCCCGACGAAGAAGCCGCTTCAATCGCCCCCGCGATATGCGGCCGAAAACCGACGCTCCGCATCATCGGAATCGTGAACGTGCCGGTCGTGACCGCATTGGCGACTGCGCTGCCGGAGAGCGATCCCATCAGGCCACTGGCCAGCACCGAGACCTTGGCCGGGCCACCGGACTTGCTGCCAAATAACCGCGTAGCCAGAGCAATGATGTAGCCGGTCGCGCCGCTGGCTTCCAGGAACGCGCCGAACAGCACAAACAAGAACACGTACCGAAACATCACACCCAAGGCCGTTCCAAACACGCCCTCGGTCCGCAAGTACGTCTGGCCGATCAGGTCGCGCCAATCTTGGCCGCGATGCGGAAAGAGCCAGTCGGGCAAATCCTGTGCGACGCTCTGATGAGCGTAGAGCACAAACACGAGCGCCAGAATCGGCAACGCCAAACCGATTGCCCGCCGCGTCGCTTCGAGGATCAACACCAACCCGATCGCACCGACAATCAAATCCCGATCGGTATACAACCCAGCCCGCTGCCCCAGGTCCGCGCCGTACCACAACACGTACCCGCAGCAGAAACTCGCCAACAGCACCAACACCCAGTCCAGCGCCCCGGCCCAGGTCGCCCCGGCGACGCGCGGATGCAGCGGGAAACTGAGGAAGCACAGGATCAAGCCGGCGGCAGCAAACAGCGCCAGCTCCTTCAGCGGCGCGAGCAGCGAAAAGTTGACTTCGATCAACACGTACAGCGACAGCGCTGCGGCCAGAATCCCGATGGCCCAGCGGCGCAGCGATTTTCGCTCGGCCGGAGCGTCCGCACGCTTGGCCCCTGCGGCGCTTTCAACAGCCAACTCACTCATTCGTCACCGCCGCGGGCAGTATGCCAGCCTCTTCAAAATAGCGAATCGCGCCGGGATGAAACTCGGTGCCGTTGCCGCGCGCGACGGTTTCGGGGGTGATGTCCTTTGCTGCGCGGTGGCGCTGCGTGATCTGATCGCGATGCTCATACGCGCGTTTGACAAACTCGTAAACCAGTTGCTCATCGACGCTGGCGTGGGTGATCAGGTGCGCCGAGCCGACATTGAGTCCGTGATAATCTTCGTCGACCCCCGGGTAGGTGCCGCCGGGAATCGTCGCGTGCTCAAAAAACGGATAGTCGCCGATCAGCTTCTCTTTGGCCGCGTCGTCAAAGGGGACCAACAACACGGGGCGCGCCTGAGCGATCTGGGCCAGCGCCGGGTTGGGAACGCCGCCACCGATCATCGCCGCGGCCACCGCACCGTCGCCGAGCAGGTCGACCGCGCTTTGCTGGCTGCCGTACCGCGGATCGATATCCGCCATCGACAATCCGTGCGCTTCGAGAATCGGGTTGACGAAATATTCGAATCCCGCCCCCTCCGGCCCGACGAACACGCGTTTGCCACGCAAGTCGGCGATCGTCTTGATGCCTGAGTCAGCCGTGGTGACGAACATGGCGACGTTGGGGAACAGCGTCATCACAGCGCGGACGTCGTGCTTCTGCTCCCAATCGCCTTCACCGCGAACGGCAAAATAGGTGATCGAGGAATTGGACATCGCAAACTGCAGCTTGCCCTGCGTCAACAGGCGAATGTTTTCCATCGAGCCGCCGGTCGACTCGGCGCTGACCCGCCAGTTCGTGCCGTCTTGATGCTCGTTGACCACTTCACAGATGGCGCTGCCGACGGTGTAAAACGCGCCGCCCACCGGTGCGGTACCGACGCTGATGAACTGCCGCTTTTCGCCTTCACCGCGATTGCATCCGGCGGCTAGACAGACTGAAAGCGACAGGCAGCCGACCAAAATCAATCGCAAACGGATCACACGATGCATCAGGGGCTCGTCAATTTTGGGAAGGGATCAGGCGGGTGTTCGGAGTGGCCCGAATTGGACACGCGAGCGTACCATGAACCGCAGCAGCGTCCAACCAGCGATCCCGCTTTTCCAACCGGGCTCTGCGACCGGCGGAGCGGTCGCCGGTACAGGTGGTCGATCGCTCCGCGATCGAACCGGCTACACGGGAAACTCCGACCGGCGGAGCGGTCGGCGACCTTACCACGGGTCGACGCGCCAGCGACGGATCTCGATCTCGCTGGACGTTAACGTCGCCCGAATCGCCCCATCTTGAGCGGTGATATGCACCCCGCTGCCACGGACCCGCAGCGCCGCTTCGACCTCGGGCCGCTCGGCTCGCCGCCCGCCACTGACGATCACTTCGCGCGGCCGTGCCCAGTCGAGCACCGGACGGCTATCGACGGTCAAACTGCCATGATGCGGCGCCATCAGCAGACCACCGGGCCGCGGCCGCGGCAGTTCCAACACCAACGGTAAACCCGGCGGCTCCAGATCGCCGGGCAAGATGAGCGACCGGCCACGGTGGTCGAGTCGCAACACCAAGCTGTTGGCGTTCTCATTGCCCGCCACCCCACCGCGCGGCGGATGCAGGATCGTGACCGAGCGGTCGCCCAAGAGCTGCTGCTCCTCACGCGCCACCTCACGCACCCGAACGCCCGACCGCGCGATCGCTGCACGAATCGGCACCAGCCCTGGTTTGGGGACGTCCAACATGCCGACAGGAACGATCAGCTCTCCCACCTCAAAACGCCGCAGCAGCCCCGGTAACGCGTTGTAATGATCGGCGTCCGCATGCGAAATCGCGATCGCATCCAAGCGGGTCAACCCGAGTTCCCACAGCGGTTCCTGAATCCCGCGGCTCGAATAGCTGTCGTTTCCCAGCCAGCCACAGTCGTACAGCAGCGTGCCGTGCTGCGGCAGCTTGACGATCACGCTCGTGCCATGGCCAACATCGATGAACGTGGCCTGCAACTCATCGGCGCTGCGGTACGCCGGCCAAACCGCCAGCGCCCCAGCGATCGCGCACCACAACAGCGAGCCGCCTAAGAACAACCTTTGACGCCAGGCAGCGGTCCGCACGGCAAAGCCCGCTACAAGTGCCAGATAATAAAATGCGACCCATCCAGAGGGCGGCGATGGCAGCCATAAATGCCCGCCAGGAAGTTCCGCGGTGAATTGAATGACCTGCTGCATGATCCACAGGGCGCCATAACAAATCGCGGCGGCGGGCAGCGCAAGCGCCGGACCAGCCGCGCCCAACACGACCGCAATCAGACCGCTGATCAGCGCAATCGCCATCGGGAGCGCCAGCAACACATTGGCCAGCACCGCGACTGGCGAGACGATATGAAAGTGCAACCACACTAACGGCGTTGTGGTCAACGTCACACACAAACTGTACCAAGCCGCGTTGGCCAGCCCCGTGGCCCAGCGGTCGAGGCGCTGCCGCCATGGCGATCGCGCGGAATCGACGAGCCGCTCGAGCTGCGCCTCGGCACGCAGCTCCTCATCGATTCCACTGTAACGATGCCCGCAACTAAGCAGCGTGGCGACAGCCAGAAACGAGAGCTGCACACCGATCTGAAACAGGTTCGTCGGGTTGATCCACAGCAACCACACGGCCGCCAAACCCAGTGAGTTCAGCGGCGAGTTCTGCCGGCCCATGATCCGCGCCAACAGCACGACGCCGACCAGCGACGCGGCACGCAGCACTGGCGGCTTCGCGCCGGTCACCGCCACAAATGCCAAGCACGCCACACCGACAAACAACAATTGTGCTGCCGGCCGCATGCCTAGTAGAACGGCGAAGTAAGTCAGCGCCATCGCGACGATCCCCATGTGCAACCCGCTGACCGAGAGCAGATGGATGGTGCCGGTTTCCAGCAGTTGATCTTGCAGGTCCTGTTCGATCGAGCCTCGGCGACCGACAACCAACGCCGCGGCGATCGCTCCCGTGCGCTCACCCAGACAAGCGTGCAGCGTGGCCTCGCCCGCGCGCGAAAATTGATCGGCCAGTCGCCAGATGCCGAACCCACCGGGCGCCATGATTTCCACCTGTGACAACCGGTCGATGCGGAGGCGACCGTGCTGATACGCGTTCCGCGCCGTGATACGGAAATCGTGCACCCCTGGGTTGGTTGGTGGACCAAAACCACTCAGAGCACCGGCCAGCCGCACCCGATCGCCATACCGCAGTTCATTGGCTTCGTCATCGATCGTGATCATCAGCCGGCCGCTGGCGGGCACCCACCGCTGGCCATCGCGAATCGCCTGCAGTTCAACATCGAACTGCGTTTGCCACGGCGACTGATCGCGGCGAAGCGCGTAACCGAGCTTAGGACGCCGCTGGATTAGCGATGCCACCACCGCTTCGACCAACGCCGGCTGCGGGTCTTCGCTCACGATCGCCAACACCGACGCCGCCTGGTAACGCTGCTCGTCCCACTGCGAACGCAGCGCCAGCGCCGCGGCGATCAACAGCAGCAACCACGTCCAGCGGACCAAACCAGTCGATACGGCCAACCGCCAAAAGCTCAGCAGGCCGACGACAACCCAGACCGCCCACGGCAGAGCAAATGTCCGATCAGCCCAAACGCCCATCGCAGCCGCGACGGCAATCGTTATCATCGGTTGACGCCGCAGGTTGAAGGGCTGTTGCCGCGTTTGCAGCCATCTCGGTTCGCTTCGACGTGGTTTCAATCCGCCCGCCCCCCCTTGATGACTGCGGCATGAGAACCACGCCCTGTTCGCCCCTGCACCCTCGATCAACATGAAATCAAAACAGCTACCGCGTTATCAGAATATCGCCCCGGTCGCCGACATGTGGGGGGCAACCGCCTTTTTCATGCTGGCTTGTATTGCCGCCGCGATCTACCAACCCCTTCGCCTCAAAGCTCAAGATATGGATCCCGTCGCCATCGCGCAGCCGCCGTTTCAGTACCCAATCTCGCCGCGCGGTGACGTCGTCGACAACTACCACGGCACCACCGTGGCTGACCCTTATCGCGACTTGGAAGATACCGAAAGCGAATCGACAGCCGCTTGGATTGAAGCTCAAAATCAACTGACGCGCAGCTACCTCGACGCCATCCCCCAGCGCAAACAACTCGCTGAGCGGTTAACGGAACTGTGGAACTATGAGCGGTATGCGATTCCCGTGCTTCGCGGTGAGACCTACTTCTTCACCCACAACAACGGCTTGCAGAACCAGAGCCTCCTCTATCGCTCAAGTGCTCACGATGCGCCCAAAGAACTCTTGCTCGATCCCAATGGACTGAGCGACGATGGCACGATTGCCTTATCGTCGTGGGCGCCGACGCGCGACGGCAAACGCCTCGCCTACGCGCTGGCCGATGGCGGCAGCGACTGGCGGGTGATCAAGGTCCGCGATGTCGCCAGCGGCCAGGATCTTGATGATGAGGTCCGCTGGGTGAAGTTCAGCCCGATCGCTTGGATGCCCGACGGCAGCGGATTCTTTTACTGCCGCTATGATCAACCTGCCGCCGGCCAGGAACTCTCCGAGACGAACTACTTTCAGAAACTGTACTTTCACACGCTCGGCCAACCGCAGTCGGCCGATGAGCTGGTCTATCGCCGCGATGATGAAAAACAGTGGGGTTTTTCACCCACCGTGTCCGAAGATGGACGCTGGCTGGTGATCTCCAACTGGCGGAGCACCGAGCCGGTCTCGCAAATCTTCATCAAGGATTTGACCGATCCCGAATCGGCGGTGCGGCCGTTGATCACCGGGTTCGACGCCGAATACGAGTTCATCAACAACGATGGCGATGAACTGTTCTTCCTCACCGACTCGGACGCGCCGCGGCGACGGGTGATCGCCGTCAATGCCCATGATGGTGCCCAGCGCCGTGAAGTGATCCCACAGAGCGACGATGTGCTGCAGAGCGTCAGTTTGTTCGGCGATCGCCTGTTCGTGAACTATCTCAAGGATGCGCGCAGCCTCATCAAAATCTTCGCGCTCAGCGGCCAAGAGCAGCGTGAGTTGGAACTGCCGGGCCTCGGCAGCGTCTCCGGCTTTGGAGGCCTGCGCGATGCCGGCGAGACGTTCTTCTCGTTCACCAATTACGTCACCCCGACGGCGATCTACCGGATGGATCTGGCCACCGACGAAGTCACGCTCTGGCGACAACCGGACGTCGCCCTGGATGTCGACAGTTACCTCACCGAACAAGTGTTTTTCGAAAGTCGTGATGGCACCCGCGTGCCGATGGTGATCACACGGCATCGCGAGACGCAGCTCGACGGCAGCCACCGGGTGCTGCTCTACGGCTATGGTGGGTTCAATATCTCGTTGACTCCCGGATACTCGCCGGCGGTCGCCGGTTGGCTCGATGCCGGCGGGATTTATGCGGTGGTGAACCTCCGCGGTGGCGGCGAGTACGGCCGTCAGTGGCATGAAGCGGGGATGGTATTCAACAAACAGAATGTGTTCGACGATTTCATCGCTGCGGCGGAGACGTTGATCCGCATGGGCTACACTAAGCCGGAACGGTTAGCGATCCGCGGCGGCAGCAACGGTGGCCTGCTGGTCGGAGCCGCGATGACGCAGCGGCCCGACTTGTTCGGCGCCTGCCTGCCCGCAGTCGGTGTGATGGACATGCTCCGCTACCACCGCTTCACCATCGGTTGGGCGTGGGTCGGCGAATACGGCAGCAGCGACGATCCCGAACAGTTCAAGAATCTGATGACCTATTCGCCGCTGCATCGCTTGCAACCGGGCACCTGTTATCCCGCGACGCTGATCACCACCGCGGACCGCGATGACCGCGTTGTACCGGGGCACAGTTTCAAGTTTGCCGCCGCGCTGCAACAGGCGCAAGGCTGCGACCGACCGACCTTGATTCGCGTTGAAACCCGCGCCGGTCACGGCGCGGGGACACCGGTCAGTAAGTCGATCAATGAATATGCCGATTTGTGGGCGTTCTTGATCGCTAATCTCCCTCTGGAGTGAACGCTGCTCGTTCGCTGCCGCTTCGTTCTCCTTCCGCACGCACGTCTCCAGTACGCAGGCTTTTGCCAAGATGATTTTTCAGCAGCCCGGTGAATCGCCCTATGATTTGCGGTTCAACCTGTTGGGCTTTTCAACCCGGATCTCCTGGACCTTTTGGCTGATTGCCGTCGTGCTCGGTTACGATCTGGCGCGCGGAATCGACCGGATGTTTGGCGCCGCCAGTCCCGGTGTGTTGCCGCTGCTGTTGATCTGGGCGGCGTGCATCATGGTTTCGATTTTGATCCACGAGCTGGGACATACGATTGCGTTTCGCTGGTATGGGATCGAAGCTTCGATCCTGCTGTACCATTTTGGCGGCCTGGCAATTCCCAGCGGTGCGCGGTGGGGAGGGCGTTCGCCCGCGCGGCTCCGCAGCGGTGAGGATTTGGTGATTGCCGCTGCGGGCCCTGCGTTTCAAATCGGCTCAGCGCTGCTGCTGACGTTAGGTGTGTGGGCGATGGGCTACCGGGTCAGCGCGTTTTTCTTCATGCCGACTCCGTTAGCCCAAGTAGGAGCGGCGCTGGGAGGCGAAGAAATTGACGGCGCGGCAGCGTTTGCGCTGGTGAACTTCTATGTCTTGCCGAGCATCTTGTGGGGCCTATTGAACCTGCTGCCCGTGTTGCCGCTGGACGGCGGGCGGATCGCACAAGCGCTGATTGCGATCAGCGGCGGTGATCCGCGGCAAGCGCTGTGGTTGGGCGTCATCGCCTCGGCGGTGATCGCGATCTATGCGTTTCAATCGGGTCAGATGTTCCTCGCTTTTTTCTTCGTCTGGATGGGCATCGATAACTATCAAGCGGCCAATCCTGGCAGCAGTTGGCGCTGACCCACCAGCCGTGTTTTGAGAACGCTTTTATTCTCCCTAGGCAACTGTTTTTTTGTGGAAATCATGTTGCGTAATTATTGCTATCGCGTACAGTGACTCGCTGTTTACGACTTGAAAGAATCGGCTCTTGATGACGTGGACGTCATCATCCGGCGGTTTCAATTCGGATTATCCACACGGCGGTTCGTGGCCGGTGATTCTGGGTCGCAAGATCGCGAATCACTTGAATCCGCCATCCATTCCTTTTCGCGGAGGAACAACGTGGCCAAGAAAGCAGCAGTCAAAAAAGCCGCTACGAAAAAGTCGGCCGCAACCCAGTCCGCCCCTCCTCAGCCAGCCGCTCCTAAAAAGGCTGTCAAAAAAGCGGCAACCAAAAAGACGGCCGTGAAGACCGCGGCTCCCAAGAAAACGGCAGCTTCCAAAAAGGCCGCCGCGCCTCAAGAAACGGTAGCTCCTAAAAAGGCCGCCGCTCCTAAGAAAGCGGCTACCAAAAAAGCAGCGGTGAAGAAAGCGGCGGTGAAGTCGGCCGCTCCGAAAAAGGCGGCCACCAAAAAAGCGGCCGTGAAGACCGCGGCGCCGAAAAAAGCAGCAACCAAAACGGCGGCGGTGAAAACGGCGGCTCCCAAGAAGACCGCGACCAAGCAGGCCGCCACGAAATCGGCGGCTCCCAAAAAGAAGGCCGCTACCAAGAAGAAGGCTTCGAAGTAGGGCCACGCTGAACTTCACCGGTCAGCGGATACACTTGTGAAACTGCGAAAGCCACACTGAAGCAAACTCAGCGTGGCTTTCTCGTTGTCGGCCAATGCCGCCGCCGCGTTGGAGTTCAGGCTTCAGCCTGCGCCGTTGGAGTTCAGGCTTCAGCCTGCGCCGTTGGAGTTCAGGCTTCAGCCTGCGGCGCTACGGGCTGCGATTCAGGCTAAAGCCTGGACTCCAACCTCACCGCTGGAGTTCAGGCTTCCGCTACAGCGTCGGCAATTGCGGCCGCGCCTTTTGGCTCGTCTGCCGGCTGGCGAGTCCTCGCACCACGGCCCGTGCGACTGCGTCAAACGGTGCCCGCGCCCGCTCGTCATGCGCGATCACCTCGGCGAGCTTGCCTTCATCCCCCGCGATCCGCAGCGTGATGTCGATCGGCAGCGTTCCCAGGAAAGGGACATCCAACTGTTGAGCTTGCTCACGGGCGCCGCCGCGGCCGAAGATGTCGTACACCTTGCCGGTATCGGGACACTGAAAGCCGCTCATGTTCTCGACCATCCCGAGGATCGGAATGTCGACCTTGCGAAACATGCTGACGGCCTTGATCGCATCCAACAGCGCCACCTCCTGCGGCGTGCAGACGACCACTGCCCCCGCGATCGGCACCGCCTGGGCCAACGTCAGCGCAACGTCGCCGGTGCCCGGCGGCATGTCGACGATCAAGTAATCGAGTTCGCCCCAGTTGGTGTCCCCTAAGAACTGCGTGATCGACCCGTGCAGCATCGGCCCGCGCCAGATGACGGCCTGATTGCGCTCGACCAAAAACCCCATCGACATCACCGGCAGATCACCATCCAACAGAATCGGTTGAATCTTCTTCTGCTCGTTGACCGCGGGTCGGCCGGAGAGCCCGAGCAACTGGGGAACGCTCGGCCCATAGACGTCGGCATCCATCAAGCCGACCGCCGCGCCGAGCCGCCGCAGGGTTAGTGCCAAGCCGGTCGCCACCGTGCTCTTGCCGACCCCGCCTTTGCCGCTGCCGACCAGAATCACGCTTTTGACCCGCAGCGCGACCTGACCCAACCGCGCGGGCGGACGCGGATGCGGCGCGATGTCGACGCTGGCCATCAGGCCCGGATGGCGAGCGACCACGCGGTCGTGAATCGCTTGCCGCACTTCTTCGGCAATCGGCATCGAGTGCGATGCCAAAGCGATCGTGATGCGGGCGTCTTGGTCGTCGACGCGAATGTCGAGGATCTGCCCCATCGACTCGATCCCGCGCCCGGTCTCGGGATCCGGATAATCGGCGATGCTCTGGCGAATGCTGTCCGGCGTGGCTGTTGTCATCGAAACGTATGAGTTGAAGCGCGAAAAAGTTTTAAAGCACCTCCAATTGGAAACCGCTGGCACGGTTTGGCCAAGGTGGCTGAACCTTCGCTGGAGCAAGGGCGATGCAGAGAGTAGAACGATTGTCCCCAATTGTTCTTTATCCTGCACGGGTCGATACGGTGAACGATTGGGGACAATCGTTCTACATTGTCGGCTTCGCCGACCAAGCCGTTGCCCGTAGTCGCCGCGCCAGTGGCTCGAGTGTCCAGAGTTCGCCCAGCAGCACCGTGACGCCCGCGGCCTGTACCGCCACCGCTGCCGCTCGGCTCGCCGGTGTGGGCAAGTGAGCCAATTGCACACTGCGTGCATTGCGGCGGCGGAGCGTGGCGATCGCGTCGATAAGGTGCAACCAAACTGCGGGATCGGCCGGAACTTCCCATAACACGATCCGCAAGCGGTCGTCATCGGTACCAACCTCCTGAGCCAACTCGCTCGCCGCTGCGATGCTCAAGTGGCGAACCGACTGGCGATCATGTGGCATGGAGCCCGCAGTGAATCGCAACACCGCTTGAAACCAGCGGTCGCCTGATTCCACGACGGTCCAGCTCAGGGACGATCGCTGCATCGTCGGGCTCATGGCTCGGCCTGCGCAGGTGAATCGGTGTCGTCGAGCCGGCGCAGCAATCGCGCTCGGCTGATGCCCAGCAACCTGGCCGCTTCACTGCGGTTGCCCTCAGCAGCTTCCAGCGCTGCTTGAATCTTCTCCAGCTCAAACCGCCGCAGCTCCTCATCGAGATTGGTTTCGACGATCACCGCTGTGCTGCGAGCCGGGTTCAAGCGAAAGCTGCGGATCGCCAGCGGCAGGTGCTCTGGCTCGATCGCCGCACCGCGACAGACCGCTGCGGCGTGCCGCACGGCTGCATCGAGTTCCTCAAAGTTCCCTGGCCAAGGATAAATCAACAATTGGTCCAGCGTCGCTGCGCTGAACCGCTCGGCAATCGCATCACCGGCAGCATGTCGCGTCTCCAGCAACGCGGTGGCGATCAGCGGGATGTCTTCGCTGCGGTCGGCCAGCGGGGCAACAACGATCTCCAGCACGCTCAGAGTCAATGCCATCTCGGCGGTCAACGCCGGTTCGCCTTCAGCAGACGCAGGGGCCGGCGCAGCAGCGGACAGCAATCCGATCAAACGCACGGCCGGCCCGCGTTGCGAAGCGAACTCCAGAACGCGTTGCTGCACCTCCAGCGGCGATTCGTCGACGCCGCGGAGGATCAACGTCACGCTGCGCTGGGAGTCGCCGCGCAAGTGCGCCGCCGCAGGCGATAGGGTCGCCTCCAGCAGTTCAGCGTCCATCAGCGGCGTGTCGACGACGATCGCCGGATCGGGCTCAGCTCCAGCTTGCACAGCAGCGGCATGGATCCGGCGGGCAATCGCTTCGCCGCCACCGCCGCGCGGACCGATGATCGCCGCGTGTTGCCGCGTCGCAGAGGCTAACAACACTTGCTGGCGAAGACGGAGCGCTTGGGCTGAAGACCCGGCTGCGGCGACCAGTCCGACCGCAGCGTCCTGCCGCCGCCAATGCTGCACGCGTTGTCGCAGCCGCTGGGCAACTTCTAACTCAACGACATCCGTCTGCTGCTCCACCGCACCGGAAACCGCCAGCATCAATCGCTCGGGGCCGGTGCCGATTTGTGTGTAACGCACCTGGCGCGGCGTTGTTCCGGGCGGCTGCAGCGAAACCGTGATGGCCGTCCCGGCGTGCAGGCCCAGCGGTGGAGCGAGCGCGGCGGCAAGCTCATCCTGCGGTGCGGTTCGCTCGGCAGCGACGTGACAGCGGCGGCCCAGCAGTTCCTCGGCCGGCGTCTGCAGCCAGGCCGCAGCCGCTGCGCTGAGGAAGATCAGCTCGTAGTGCGCATCGACCACCCACACCGCCTCAGCGACGCCGTCGAGCGCTCGCGCCAGGTTGCGAGCAGCGCGTCGGGCGAGGGTGCGCCGGGCTGCAGGATCCATGTCGGCCCTGTCCGCTTAAAAAACGTCGAGGATGAAGTGGTGGCCGCTGTGGAACCGGCGGTTGGACGGGTAGGCGTTGTACCACTTCTTGTTGTAGACCGGGATTTGCATCTCCGGTGGATAACGGTGGTACAGACTATCCGCGCTTTGGTAATACTCAGGCGAGTAGAAGTTCTGCGGGTAATAGACGTAGGGGTAGTGGTAGAACCGGTTCCAGTCGATTGAACCGTTTCCACCGCCCCAAGTGCGGCCATACGCTGGCTGCTGGGCATCCGCACTCTGGCTCGAGGCGAAGCAGCCGACCAAGACGGCGGCTAGAACGAGGCTACGTAACATCGCGAATCCCCCCAGGATACATGCGACCATTGTATTGACGGGCGGACCGGGCCGGTTGCTCAGACGGCGACGATGCTCCGGCGGCGAGTCTGCGCCACAGTCCGCACTACCGCTATCTTCGGCAGCTTCCGCAGCTCCGCCTGAGCAAAACTCCGCGGTACTGACGGGATAGCCCGGCCTGAGTCGTTCGGCGGCAAACGGCAGGCCCACCGGGCCGGTGCTATGTCAGCCCACGGCGTTGCCCTGGGCTGGCATCAGGCTGCCCGTTGGGGCGACAGCACATTGCCGCTGCGGCACTCAGACCAGCAGGCCGGCCAGAGCGAAGTACAGGATCGAGCCGACGGCCATCGGAATCCCGTAGGGCAACAGCAGCATCCGCGGTTTGCGCTCCCGCGCGATCGCGGCGAGTGTTTCCGGTTTGCGAACCGTTTTCCATTCTTCGACGATCTGCAGCGCCATCGCGTAATGCTTGAACCAGTTGCCGCTCCAGGCGATCATCGCCACCGCCATGATCCCGCCGACGATCGCGGTTGCGGCAAAGGCGTACAGCGTCACCACCGTGCCCAGCCACGCCCCGACCCCGGCGAGCAATTTCACGTCGCCGGCTCCCATCCCGCCACGGTTGCGGAGCAACAGCAACAGCAGCATACCGACGAAGGTGCCTAACAGACTGTACCCCAATCCGGCCGCACCACCGGATACGACCCCATAAACCCAACCGCTGAGGATAAACGGAAAGGTCAACCAGTTGGGAACCTTAAGGATCGCCCCGTCGATCACGGCGGCAACCACTAAGACTGCAGCGACCAACCATACGGGCCAGTTGATTACCAGGGCATCGATGAATGTAGGCATAGCAGTGAGTTAGATAAGAAGAGGCTCAGAACAGGCGATTGACACGGATAGGTTTCCGCGCCAACCGCCGCAATGTTTTAAGTGGCCGGACACAAGTAGCTTGTCATAAATGACTTCATTCAGCACGATTTCGACCGGGTGGAAAGAAGCAGTTCATGGAACAAACTTGTGTCCGGGTGCTTACAAAAGGTTCTTCCACAATTTTCGCGGCACATCCATTGGGCCTGGACGCCGAAGCAGCACAGAACATGCTATTGGGCAAAATTCAATCAGCCGGCACGCGTTAGCGTCCGGTTCCGACGAACCTCCAGAACGGGCGGCCGCTCAATCAGTAGAAGAACCGAAAAACGGGCTTCGCAACCCTACGGTCAGCGAAGCCCTTTGTCATGAGCCGCAATAAGCCAGTAACTATAAGCGATACGGGGCATGAGGCTCGGCGAAATTTAATCAACCGGAACGGGTTAGCGTCCGGTTCTAACGAACCGAGCTCTGAGCCCCAGCTACAGATTCGACCGAAAGACATATCCAGATGCCTTAAAGCAACTCCGCTCTGCGGTTCGTTGAGTTTCAACTTAATTGCACAAAGGCGATTGAATTACTCGTTCGCAATTGCTGTGGCAACTTCATCAAACTTATCGTTGGCATTGGTGCCGATCAGTTGTACCGAAGTGATACAAACCACCACGATCAGCGCCAGCATCACCGCGTATTCAACCGCGGTCGGGCCATCTTCTTCTTTCAGGAACTCGACCACGTTCGTCACAAACTTCTTCATCACACGATCCCTTAGATTTTGGTGCCGTGATTCGAGCGAACCACGCGCGGAGAGAAAATCGACACCGACAAGATCCCGTCGCTTCGCGATCCCCTAAACCAGGTCGCCGGATCGCGATCCGCTGAGATCTCGCCAGCGCCAACACGTCAGCAGTGCTGCAGCGTTGGCACTACTGGAAACTAGGATCGAATCGCTGCTGAGCAAAAAAAGAGGGCTGGGGTATTCAAAATACCCCACAAATGGCTAGCGACTTTTCCGACGGTGCCGATTGCACCACAGACAGGCACCCAAACCCCCTAAATCAGCCCTAGCAAGCAACAGCCCTACCGCGTTCTGCTTAAACAACCCCAAGCATGCTGTCCGGCCAATTCCATCAGCCGGCACGCGTAGTACCCGGTGCTCACGAACTAGAAGTTGTCTGGCAACCCCTCAATCAAAAATCAGTCGGCGCCAGTGTTCGGGCTGACTGAGCGCGAGCGCCGGCAGAGTGAGACCTGCTGGGCGGCGCTGGAGGGAGATGTTCCAGACGCGATCGGAATCTTGCAGTAAACCAATCAGATCCGACCGTTTGATGGCGATCTCGGTCATCATTTGACCCGCCTCTGCGGAGACCGCCAAAAACCATTTCGGTTGCCAGGGGGTGAATCCGTCGCAGGTATCACGGGTGTTGCCGGCCGCGTCAAACTCCAACTCATACGCGGTCAGCAGGTCACCATCGACGTCGATGCGGATCACGTATCGGTCGCTCCGGTCCAGCGGCGTGTCGCGCTGGCGACGATCTCCACTGTCGTGTTGCCCATCAAGCATCGGCCCGTGCACCGCTAAGTAGAGAAAGTCGGCATCATAGGCCGCGGCCAACTGAGCGGTTTCGCCCGTGGCTAGCGTAAAGCTCTGCTGCGCCGCCCACAGCGGCTCGTCTAATCGGCCGTCCAACAGCGGTCGCTGCGCAGCCCAAGCGGCGTGCAGCGCCGCCGGGGTGCGCTCGGTCTGCAACAGCTCCGCCCACGTTCCGGGCGCGGGAGCGGCAACGTGCCATGCGGTAGGGGGCAGGCGAGTTTGTTGGTTGGCCGCGTGACTTGCCAGCAGGACTGCTGGGTGGAGTTGCCAGGCGAGGTCGGCGACCTTCCGTGGGCTCTGCTCAGGCAAGGGACGAGCCGCGGGGCCGCCAGGTGAGAGCGGTGGTTCGGCGCTCGTGGCAACCGTCTCGTTGCTGGGGTCATTAAAGATCGCCGGGGCGACGCCGGAAGTGGCGTCCTCAATCCCGCCAGCCAACTGCACGCCGCTCGCAGGTGGCAGAGACGGCTGCACGGGCGTTTCGGCAGGTACATTGCCGACTGCTGGCAGCGGTGTCGCGGATTGGAATGGCGACAACTGCACGGTTCTGGGGCCGGTCGCCGCGTGTATAGCGGTGGCCACGGAAAACGATTCCGCCCCCGTCATTCGCTGCCATTCTTCGCTAGTGTCGATCGCTTGCACGTGCAGCGCACTGAGTCTGCCCAACGGCTCGTCGGGCCAGCGCTCGGCCGCTTGGCTCAGCATCGCCCGGTACAAATCGTGCTTCCCACGCAGCTTGGCCGCCGTGATCACGCGGAACACCAGCCGTTGGCGATCTTGTTCGGGCAACCGCGGCAACGTGGCATCAAACTGCATCATCCGCTCACTCAGCGGCGCCGTCGATTCGACCAGCGACTGCACCCACGCCGCTTCGCCAGCTCGTGCTTGCAGCACTTGCAGATGGCGGCGGCTCGTGCCGGCTTCGGCCTGGCGGACATAGCGGCGGTCATTGCCGACGCAGCTCGCCAGCCCATCGGCGGAGAGCTGACTGGAGACGGAATCGTAGCGCGCGCCGAGTTGCAGCCTGTCGGGCGGCAAGGTTCCAGGGCGCAGCAGCCACAATGCATCGGTCCAGACATCGCCAGCGAGTTTGCCGGCGTCGGGCAGCGGCGCGGCATAGTGAATGATTTGGCCGTTCGCCCGTCCGGTCTCCATCACACGGCGGACGCCCAGTTCGATCGCGGTGCTGGTCCAGAGCGACTTCTCCTCAGCCGACAAAGCTTGGTCCAGCACGATCACCACCGGAGCGAGCCCCTGCAGCAAGACGCGCGTTCCGCGGGCCGTGCCATCCCAGCGTTGCTGGCTGGTCGGGCCGACGAGCTTGGCCGCATCGCGGAGCAACAGTTCTTCGTCACTGCTCGCTGATTGACCGGTCGAGTGATCGCTGGTCACGATCGCCACACGCCGCAGATGCTGCTGCGATTCGACCGCCAGCAGCGACCATGGCAGTTGATCGCCTGTCGGCGCGACCGCCAGTACCGCGGCGTGCCGCTGACCACCGCGAACGGTCCGCCACGTTCGTCCACCATCGCGGGTGACGACGATGGTTCCCCAGTCGCCGACGGCCCAACCGCGATCGGCATCGAGCCGTCGAATCGCGCGCAGCGATCCCTCGGCCGTGAACACAGCAGGCCCCGCGGGCTGCGCCAGGTCACGCCGACTGATGGTTATTCCCGCCGCGCCGATCGACCACAGCTCGGAGTCCCATAAGCAGGCGGCGGTGATCGTGTCAGCAGCCGGCGTAGCTGGCTGCTCGTTCGTAGCCGCAGGCACAAGTTTCCAGGTTTCTCCGCGGTCGCTCGAAACCATCGTCGCCTGCGGGCCGCTGAGCAGCCGCAGCTCGCCATCGGCCGCGACCGTAGTCCAGCGCGTGCCGGGCGGAATGATCTGACGCGAGGCACCCTCGATCACTCGCGACAGTTCACCTTGGTCGCTGAGCACGAGGAAATCGTCGACGCTGCCCGCCAACGCGATGGCTGCTCCCGCGCCGGCCGGCTGGCTCGGCTCCCAGGTCTGACCACCATCGAAGCTGGCAAACACATTCGTCGCGTGGATCGGAGAGAACTCACCGACGGCGACGCATTGTCCGCGCGGCCCCAACAGCAAGTGACGCAGCGGCGGCAAGCCATCGGCAGCCGCCGAACGCCAGGTTTCGCCTCCATCGTCGGTCAGCAGCACCGTGCCGCGGCCGATTTGGGTGTGCGGCTCGTGCCAACCGCCGATGACCAAACCGCGCTGGCTGTTGAACATTCCGATCGCGCTGAGGTTGGCGTCCGTCGAGGAATCCAGCGGCTGCCAACTGCGCCCCGAGTCTTCGCTCCGCAAGATCACTCCAAAGTCGCCGACACACCAGCCGCGGTCAGCGTCGATGAAGGTCACGCTGCGCAGGGTCGCTTCGTCGCTGAATTGGCTCGGTGTTGCTGCGGCGCTTGAATGGAGCAACAGCCAGCACGTCAGTGCCACCACAAGGATGCATCCCCAGCACTGTCCCATTCGCCTTCCCGCGCCCCTCACCCCCAGCTTGCCTGGGGGAGAGGGGTTGGGGGTGAGGGGGCCGGATTCAGGCTTCGGCACTGCGATTGGAAGGCCGGTCTCGCGCTGAAACGTCGCCACCGACTGTGATACTACCGTGCTCGCGCCCCTCGCCCCCAGCGTCTCTCCCCAAACAAGGTGGCGGAGAGGGGAGCGGGAAATCGGCGGCGGCTGGTGGGCGGGGTGCGTCATGCGGGTCCCGGTAGCTTCCTAGTGGGGCGAATTTCAGGTTTCTAAGGACGGAAAGTAGGCCGATCTCGGTGGCCAACTGGTTTTGTCCATTGCCTAAGTTGTGTGCGGGTTTTAGATTCGGTAATTACCGGTTGAGTGTAAACGCCAGTTTTCGTTCAACCGCCGGATCTAAATCGAAGTTCCCTCCAGACAAACCCGAGCAAGATGAGTACGACCGCAACTGCCAAGAAGACCGAATTGATGACTGGATCCGACATCCTGGTACAATCGTTGGTCAATCATGGCGTCGAAGTCGTCTTCGCCTACCCGGGGGGATGCAGCATGCCGCTGCACCAATCGTTGACCAAGTACGGCGACAAAATCCGCACGATCTTGCCGCGACATGAACAAGGCGGTGGATTCGCGGCCCAAGGCTATGCTCGCAGCACCGGCCGGGTCGGCGTGGCGATGGCGACCAGCGGCCCTGGCGCGACCAACTTGGTCACGGCGATCGCTGACGCCAAACTCGACAGCATCCCGCTGGTCTGCATCACCGGCCAAGTGCCGACCTACAACATCGGGACCGACGCGTTCCAAGAAACGCCGATCGTCGAAGTCTGCCGCGGGATCACCAAGCATCACTACCTGGTGACCGACATCAAGGACCTGGCACGCGTCGTCAAGGAAGCGTTCCACATCGCCAGCACCGGCCGCCCTGGACCCGTGATCATCGACTTGCCCAAAGACGTGCAGCTTGATTCGATCGAGGTCGACTGGGATGTGCCGATGGACCTGCCCGGCTACCGACCCGAGCGACCACCGGTAGCCGATGAGGCCCTGCGCCAGGTGGCGGCTGCGATCCGCCGTGCGAAGCGACCGATCGTCTATGCCGGCGGCGGAGTGATGAACAGCGATTCGGCTGAGGTGCTGCGCGAGTTCCTGCGGATCACCGGCATTCCCTGTACGACGACCGTGATGGGTCTGGGGCTGGTTCCAGCCAACGACCCGCTGTCGCTGGATATGCTGGGGATGCACGGAGCGGCTTACGCGAACTACGCAGTCCGTGATTGCGACCTGCTGATCGCGCTGGGTGTACGGTTCGACGACCGCGTGACGGGCCACGTCGAGTCGTTCGCTAAAGGCGCGAAGATCATCCACATCGACATCGATGCGTCGGAGCTGAACAAGAACAAAATCGCCCACATTTCGGTGTGTGGCGAGATTGGCCAGGCGCTCGGGGCACTGAACCAGATCGTGGAGGCTCCCGAGGACATCAGCGATTGGGTGCGGCACTGTCAGGACCTGAAGGCGAAGTACCCGTTCCGCTACGACGAGACGTTCGAAGGGATCCTGCAGCAGCACGCCATTCGCACGCTCAGCGAAATCACGGCGGAAATGGATACCTACGTGAGCGTCGGTGTGGGTCAACACCAGATGTGGGCGGCACAGTTCTTCAAGTTCAGCCGTCCGCGAACCTGGCACAGCAGCAGCGGATTGGGGACGATGGGCTTTGGTTTGCCAGCAGCGATGGGAATTCAAGCCGCTCACCCCGAAGCGCTGGTGATCGACATCGATGGCGATGGCAGTTTCCAGATGAATATCCAGGAACTGGCGACCTGCCACTGCGAGAACCTGCCGGTCAAGGTGCTGTTGCTTAACAACCAACACCTCGGCATGGTGGTTCAGTGGGAAGACCGGTTCAACGACCGCAACCGCGCCCACACCTACCTCGGCCCGATCACGCACCGCGAGGCGAGCGGCCCGAGCGATGCCGACCGCTTCGCCTATGCCACCGAGCGGTACCCGAACTTTGTACAAATCGCCAAGGGTTACGGCTGCGGCGCTTCGACCGTGCGTCGCAAAGCCGACCTGCAGGACGCGCTCCGCGAGATGATCGCCTACAAGGGGCCCTACGTCCTGGACGTGGAAGTGCCCTACCAGGAGCACGTGCTGCCGATGATTCCGGGCAACAAGACCGTCGATGACATGATCCTGGAATAATCAGCCGCGGAACCAGCAAGCCAAGCGGCGGTCGAGCTCCGCTCGGACCGCCGCTGCTACTTGCTAGCGGTGATTCATCCCACTGGCCTCTTGCCGCCGGTGCACAGCGCGACCGAAGCGAGCGGTGATGAACCCGCGGTTGCCCGTTCTTGCCAGTAGCCAGAGTCCGGCTTACGCTCTTGGGGTTAAGGGGTTAGGAGTCCGTTGCCCTCAGCAGCCCTGCGGGCGAATCGCATTCGCACCATCGACTCTCGATCCCTTAAGCCATTCACGTTTTTTCCGACCTCGCTTTAGAGAATCAACCGGTGACCGGTACTTGTATCATTGGACTGCAGTGGGGCGATGAAGCCAAAGGTAAACTGGTCGACCTGCTGGCACCCCGTTTCGATGTCGTGGTGCGATACCAGGGTGGTGCCAACGCCGGCCACACCGTCGTCAATGGCGCGGAGACCTACAAGCTGCACCACATTCCCAGCGGCATCCTGCACGCGGACGTCGACAACGTCATCACGCCCGGCGTGGTGATCAATCCGTCGACGATGATCGACGAAATCGACGGTCTGGTGGCGCGCGGCGTTCCGGTACTGGAGCGTCTGAAGATCAGCGAACGGGCGCACCTGGTGATGCCCTGGCACATGATCGAAGACCGCGTGATCAATGCCCAAAAGGTCGGTGGTGAATCGATCGGCACGACCAACCGCGGCATCGGTCCCTGCTACCGCGACAAAGTCGGTCGCACCCACGCGATCCGCGTGGCCGATTTGGTCGCCGCAGGACGTGATGAGCGGGTGGCGGCAGTGGCCGAGCAGAAAGTTGCCATCCTGCAGTCGCTCGGAGCGAGCGAGGAGGACCTGGCGACAATTCAGCCGACTGCTGTGGTCGAACTCTGTACCCTTTGGGCCCGGCGGCTTGGCCCGATGATCGCCGACACCACCGATTTCCTGCTCGACGCCTGCGAGCAGAGACAAAACCTGCTGTTTGAAGGGGCTCAAGGGGCGCTGCTGGACATCGACCACGGCACCTACCCGTTTGTCACCAGCAGCAACAGCAGCGGAGTCGGCGTCTGCGCCGGCGCCGGTGTGCCGCCACGCTGGATCGACACCGTGATCGGGGTCTGCAAGGCCTACAGCAGTCGAGTAGGCGGTGGGCCGTTTCCAACCGAACTGACCGACGCGACCGGCGAGAAGATCCGGCAGCTCGGTCGCGAGTTCGGCACGACGACCGGACGCCCGCGGCGATGTGGCTGGTTCGATGCCGTCGCCGTGCGTTACACCGCCAGGCTCAGCGGCGTCACTCAGTTGGCGCTGATGATGATGGACGTGCTCAGCCACTTCGACGAGATCAAGGTCTGTGTCGCTTACGAGCTCGATGGCCAGCAGATCCAGCGTCTGCCCAGCAGCGCCGATGAACTGCGGCGGTGTGTGCCGGTGTACGAGACGCTGCAAGGCTGGAGCGACGCGGTCGATGACGCCCGCGGTGAAGATGAATTCCCGCCGCTAGCGCTGGCCTACGTCCGCCGCATTGAAGAATTGGTGGGTGTCCCGGTAGGCATCCTGTCCGTCGGTCCCGACCGCAAGCAGACGATCTTCACTGCCCAGGCGCCTCCGCTGCCGGAGATGCAGGGGGTTGGATAATTCAGACCCGCCAGCCGTGCCGCGCGAGCTTGCCGGCAACGAACCGCTCCTGGGCGATTTCCCATCGGCCAGTCGCCCACGGCACGTCGCGATCATCATGGATGGCAACGGCCGCTGGGCGCAGCAACAGGGGCTGCCGCGGATCGAGGGCCACCGCCGCGGAGTCGACACGGTGCGGATGGTCTGTGAAACATCCGTGCAACTGGGGCTGGAAGCGATCACGCTCTACTGCCTCTCCAGCGAGAACTGGAAGCGACCTCAGGAAGAACTCGACTTCCTGATGGCGTTGCTGGAGCAATACCTGATCGAAGAGCGGCAATTGATCATGGACCAGGGGATGCGGCTGCGGGTGATCGGCCGCCGCGACCGCCTGCCGGCAGGTGTGCTGAAGGAGATCGATACGACCCTGGCGTTATCGGCAGCCAACCGCGGCACGCAACTCGTGCTGGCGATCGACTACGGCGGCCGCGATGAGCTGACCACCGCGGTGCGGCAGCTCTGCCGCGATGTCGCGGAGGGGAAGTTGACTCCCGAGCAGGTCGACGAAGCGCGGATCGAGAGCCGCCTGTACACTGCCGGCCTGCCTGACCCCGACCTGTTGATTCGCACGGGCGGGGAGCTGCGGGTCAGCAATTTCCTGCTGTGGCAGATCAGCTATAGCGAATTATGGGTGACCCCCAAGGCGTGGCCCGAGTTTTCGCAGGCTGATTACCTGACCGCCATCGGCGACTACGCCGCCCGCCACCGCCGCTTCGGCGGACTGTAAACCGCTTTCGCAGTCGTCGACCCAGCCTTCCTCTCCTGCCTGCGGAAGTGACGCCGAGGTTGCGCAGCCGCCGTAGCACGAGCGTCGCTTTCCAAGCTGCGAAGTTCAGCTGGGCCAAGAAGGAGGTCGCGCTGCGAGCTTCCTACTCGACTTGGAAGATGAACCCTTCGTCCAGCGCCGACCTGCGAGGATTGCCGACCAACAGAGACAAACTCCCAGTCGCCAAGAGCTGGTTTAACACCAGCCCGAAACGCAAGCGAGTGACCGCCCGAACCAATACAAGCCCGAAGCGCAAGCGAGTGACCGTCCGGAATTGCAATCAAATGCGCACACCTGTTTTCACTCGCTTGCGCTTCGGGCTTGTAGGTTGCTATCAGGCATCTCGGCTCTTTCGATCTTGACCTTCCGATGCGTAGAAGATGACTCGGTCAAGTTCCTCTAATGTATTAATGCTCCGTTTGCTGCCACCTTCGCTCCACATGTTCTCTCGAACAATTCCGGCATCCTTGAGCTTGCGTGTGCACCACGCCTTTAGTTGATCGCGAACGACATGTGGAGCATAGCCACGGGCTGTAACGACCACATGAACGTGATTCGTTCGTGGATTGGCGACGTGAAGGTGCCAACCACAAATATGGCAATGTTGCTCAATGGTTGTTTTGACAACGGTCCGATGGGATTCATCAAGGTAGAATTCCGACTCAGTCATCGCCTTGCGGGCTGCAGCTTGGAGTTCGGGGTTCGGCTCTTGTATCTTGCCATCATGCTTGCGATTCCAACCTCTTTCATCACCGGGAAGCCACGTGCCTTAGGTCGTCCAGGTCAGAAAGTATGCAATGGGTACGTCGGTGTTGAATTGGGCGCCGGGCATGGTGGGATGTTTGTTCTCGCTTGCTTGCGATGCGGAATTTTCACTCGCTTGCGCTTCGGGCTTGTCATGCGCAAGAGGTGCACTCGCTTGCGCTTCGGGCTTGTATTGGGAGAGGTCCTCAGCGGTTCGGATAACCAACAATTTAGAGCGGCAGGGGCGTCTATTTGACGTTGCGGCGTTTAATCTTTGCCAGTTCGTCGCCGCCCAGACCGGTCTCTAGGACTTCGTCGGTGCTCTGCGGGTCGATGCGGCGGCAGGCGAGGGTTAGTTGCTCGGCTAAGTCGTCGAGCTGGTACTCCCACTCTTCGACCGTCGTCTCCAGCGGTGGGATGTTGGCCATCTCGTCGAGCAGCAGGATCAACCGCAGCAGGTGCCGGAACAGGATGCCCTCTTCCTTCTGTAAGCCGCGGCTGGTGACGTATTTGTTGAAGTCGAAGCCGAACTCCCGCAGCTCACCAGCGATCCAGACCGGCCGCACGCTGACATCATGCACCGACGGATAATCGGCCTGAAACAGCCGGTAGATCTTTTCACCGAGCGTCAGCGGCCAGACCTTCGGCTCGTCGAACATCACTCGACCGAATCCGCGATCGGTAACCTCTTCATCTTCGTCGCCGCTGGGGCTGCCGAGTTCCGCCGCCGTCGCCAGGCCGAGCTGCAACAGCCGTGGGTCGAGCCGCGACTTAGCAAGCGTGCCCGCGGGCATTTGTTCGTAATTGGGGACACGCACGCAGCGTGCCACCGTGCCGGGCACATCCAGCACACTTTCGAACGCTAAGATCCGCTCCTCAGGATCGGCGATCGCCAGTTGGTCAGCCAGGTAAACGCCGTACAATGGATGGACGCTTCGCATCTGCACCAGCCACGGCAACCGCTCCGTCGGATGGGCAAACTCGGGCCGATAATCATCGAGCTCATACCCACGATCCGCATTGCCTTCGCTCGCCGCCGGCTCAGCGGCCGCATCGGCCTGCGTGTGGTTCTCTTCGGCGCGTTTCTTAGCGAGCAGTTCACCGAACAAGCCGGCCGGCTGCTCCGGCTCCGCCGCCGACTTGGCTTTGGCGGCCGGGGCGGATGATTTGAACCGCGGCTTCGGTTCCAGCTCAACATAACCGGCGGTCCAGAGCGTGATCAGCATCCGGTTCAGGTCGCGGCGGCCTTCTTCCAGCGCCTTGGGATCCAACAGCCGGCGGCCGACCAGATCGCGAAGCAACTGCACTTCGGGCGACTTGAGCAACATGTACGCCAGCAGCCGCCACGGCAAGCGTCCGCGGCTGGCGAGCTTGGCTGACGGCGCTTCGCGCAGCGCGTCGAATTGCTGCTGCGTCCAGTACTGCTCATCGGTCCGCCGCTTGGGCATCTTCTTTTTGAGCTGCTTTTTGGCCTTCATCAGCCCAGGATCTTTGGTGTCCTCGGGGATTTGATCGTACTTCACCCGCCAGCGATTGATTTTGACGTCGTCCTCATGCGCCAGCGCGTAGACATAGCCGCTGGCGTCGAACTGCGGTCGGCCGGCGCGGCCGAAGATCTGGTGCGCGGTCGCCGCATCGACCATCTTCTTTTTGCCGCGCGGCCCCTTGAGCAAACTCGGCAGCACGACGCTGCGGGCCGGCAGGTTGATGCCCGCGGCGAGCGTCTCGGTGCAGACACAGATGCTCAGTAGCTTGCGCTGGAACAGCTCTTCGACCATTCGCCGGTACCGCGGCAAGATCCCGGCGTGGTGCACACCGACGCCGCGCATCAGAATCTGTTTGAGCTTCGGCCCGGCCCCTTCGCTCATGTCCGCTGCGTTGAGGTACTCGGCCAGTTCCGCTTGCCGCGCCTTATCGATCAGGCTTTTGCCGCGCAGCATCTCTGCCGTCGTCCAGCAAAGCGAGCGGTTGAAACAGAAAAACAACGCTGGCGTGCGGCGATCGACTTCATTTCCGGCCGCGATTTTTTCCGCAAAATCGGCGAGCAGTTCATCCTCGACCCACTCGAATTGCAGCGGCACAATTCGCTGCGTGCCTTGCACGAGCGTCAGCCGGCGGGCGTGCGCGCGTTGCAACCAGGCGGTGAACTCGACCGAATTGCCGACCGTGGCGCTGAGCAATAAGGTGCGAATCGACGTTGGCAACAAGCCGAGAGTCAGCTCCCAGACGACGCCGCGTTCCATGTCATTGAACGAGTGAAACTCATCCATCACCACTGACGAGACGCCTGAAAAGTCGAACGCTTCACGGTTCAGCAACCGGTTGAGCAAGATCTCGGCGACCACCACCAGCACCGGCGCGTCGGGGTTGACCGTGCGGTTGCCGGTCACCAAGCCCACCGAATCAGCACCAAAACCCCAACGCTCCGCCGAGCTGCGGAGCTCATCGAGTTTCTGGTCGGTCAATGCGATCAGCGGCGTGGTGTAGTACATCCGCGTGCCGGTGCGGAGCGCTTCGTAGACCGCCGCTTCGGCGATCAGCGTCTTTCCGGTGCCGGTCGGGGCGCACACCAACACGCCCTGGTCGCTCGTAAAGTAGCCCAGCAGCGCTTCTTCCTGGACCGGATAGGGCGTGAACGGCAGCAGGGCGAAGTACTCTTCCGCGATCTGATCACGCGGGATCGTCGGGTCCACTCGGAGATCATCCCCCGGCGTCGTGTCGTGCTTGGTCATGCGGGGGTTGGAAAGCTGAGGTTCGTGAAGCAAACTGGTTTCCGGGTGCTGGCAGCTATTTGGCCGGCACCGCGGACCGCCTCTTCATACCCCTTGGACTCAGAATGCAACAGATCAAGATCTTCAAAAGTATCGAAAGCGAGCGTCCTGAGTTGGAGAAAGAAATCAATCGCTGGATCCGCCGCAGCGGTGCCCGAGTCCTGTCGGTGACCGGCAATATCTCCTCGCACGGCGGCAGCGGCGGGCCGATGAGTTCGTTTTCCGGCAGCGACATTATGATCATCCTGCTGGTCGAAATCGAAGCCCCCGAAGCCGCTCCCTCGTGAACCGTCACCGGATATGAACTTCGGAAAAATTCAATCAGCCGGAACGCGTTAGCGTCCGGTTCTCACGACGCCGTCCGTTGCCTGCCGTTAAAAAGCACAGCTTTTGGAGGGTCACGGCACTCGGAGAGTGCCTACTACTTTGCCGCCGCTTACTCGTTAAAAACCTTCACGCCGAGCTTCTTCAGTTCGTCGAGCTGCTCGCCCTTGGCCTGATCGCTGAGCGGGTTTTCACCGACGTACAGCTTGAGATACGGCGCAAATCGCTTTTCCCCTTCGGCGTCAGCCCGACACATCTCGACCAGCGGCGTCAGGTCGGTGACCTGGTTGCCGCTGAGCAGCAAGAAGTCGAGTTCTCGTAGCGACGTCAGCGGCTGCAGCGACTCAATGGCGTTCTGCCGCACATCGAGCATCGTCAGCCACGAGAGTTTCGCGACCGGATCGAGCTTGGTGAGCTTGTTGGCCGAGGCATCGAGCGACCAGATTTTCGACAGTTCCGCGATCGGCTCGAGCGTCTCCAGGGCATTTTTGGCCACGTACAGCGTGCGAAGATTCTTCATCTCGGCCAGCGGCGCCAGGTCGCTCACCTGGTTACCCGAGAGGTCCAACAACTGCATTGCGGTCAACTCTTTGAGCGGCGCAAGATCCTTGATTTGATTGTTGGCCAGCGTCACCGACTGCAGGCGGGTGAGTTTAGCGATCGGGGCCAAGTCCTCGATTTGGTTATCGGCCAAGTCGATCAGCATCACCGCAACGCAGTGCTCCAACCCGGCAAGGCTTTTGATTTCCTTGCCGCGGCCGACGACGCGCGAGATGTTTTTGACATCCTCGGCGGTCAGCGGTTCTTGGTTGTACCGTTTCTCGTACACTTCGGCGCGCACGGCCGCTTCGAGGCCCGGATCGGGGAACAGCTTTGCCGCGGCTTGTTTTTCCTGTTCTTCCTTTGCCTGCTGCTCCATCTCGGCCTGCTTTTCAGCGGCTGCTTTGGCTTCGGCAGCCTTTTTCTCTGCCGCGGCCTTCTCTTCCGCAGCTTTTTTCTCTTCCGCAGCTTTTTTCTCTTCGGCGGCTTTTTTGTCCGCGGCGGCTTTGGCCTCTTCAGCGGCCTTGGCTTCCTCTGCGGCCTTTTCCTCAGCCGACTTTTCTAGCGGAGCTTCTGCTGGTGCAGCCTCAGCCGCTTCGACCGCGGCGGGTTGGTCCGCCGGTTCGTCGTCGGCAACGGCCGCGGCCGCGGCCGCGGCCGCGGCCGCAACAAAACCGATGAGGCAGATGACGATGGCTGCGACGGTCAAACGCTGGAGGACAAAAACGTTCGGACAGATGTATTTCATGGTGGTATCTCGAAGAACAGAAAGCGGCGAGCGGCCCGCACGGCGGCGTGGTCGCGTCTGCCGCTGGGACCGGGATTCGGGGAAGAACGATCGGCCGGCGTGGCCAGCTTCGTTACCTGCGATTCTAATTCAATCCGCCCGCCGCGTGTGAGCGCTCGAAGCCCAACACGTTGCCGGTATTCAGCCAGTCACTCGACTGGCCGCCGGCCCACTTGAGAGCGAGCGGAGAATCGCTGCGGCAATCTTCGCCCCGCCTGCGTGCGACGGCTCGATCGGCGAAATATCTGAGTAATCACTCACCTCGCTGCAAATGATCCGCAGGTCGATCAAGTCGATCGAATTCCCAAACGCAGTACGAGTGATGATGTCATTGATCATTGCGAGTCCTGCGAGCGAAGCGTCATCCAGTCCCGGAATGGCGTCGTAGACCGTACAGACGGTTAAAGGCAGATCATGCGCCAGCAGTTGATGAATCAAACCCTCGTACTCGGTCTGAAAGGTTTTCACAGCCGCCTTCATCTTCGTCAGTGAAGCATGAACGCTGTGACTCGATTCACCCATCACGGTTGCCCGCAGATACAATGCATCGTTACCACCGACGCTCAGCACGAGGTGCGTGGTCGATTCGGGAATCCTCTCGATCTGACGCAGAACCGAACTGATCACCGCCCCGTCGACGGCGACGAGAAAAGCGGAATCAGACGGCTGAATCAGCGCAATCAGGTGTTCATGCACCGACTTGCCGCCTGGAACATACGTCTTGTTGTCAAAAATCGAATCGCCAAGCAGGGCGATATGCTTTGCCATGATCTACTACCCATCCCCGGGATTTAAAGGGAAACGGCCAGCACCGCTAGTCGCTAAACGCTGTGGGTTTCAGCAATACGGGACCGAGATCCGTCACGCCATCAGTGGTCCTGACAGAGAACAGCCGCCGTTCCCAGGTCGTTTCAGTACCATCTACACTGACGTTCAGCGGCACTTTGATCGCCTCGTGGAACACTCGAAATAGCAGCTCCGAATTGTCGGGCAACCCCTTAATCACAACCTGGCCGTTGGCATCGCTGACACCCACATACGGATGTTCCAGCAATACTAGATATCCTTTCATCCACGGATGAATGTTGCATTCCAGGGGTATGGGAGCCGGTTCGGGGCGAGCCAAATGGTATCGCTTAGGCGCCCTGAGCGGTCCGTAGGGGCTCATTGCTGGATTACTGAAGAAGTTGATATTCAAGTTGTGGATGACCACGCAATTTTGTGTAAAAACCAGCGTATCTCCTGATTGAGCAACGAGGATGCGTGGATTAAACCGGCAATTTTCGGCTGTCAGTTCGACTTCCTGATTTCGGGGCGGGACCGCGGGAATCTTGGTTCCACCGCGACCTGTAAACAGATACACCACGACGTTCTGGATGCCTCGATTCTCAGGATGCACCAACAGCCGTTCGTCGATTAGCCTAAATTCACCACAGAATTCTTTGTCTTTGTTGACAACGATTGGTTTTGGAACGGGCGGATCGCCGTCATAGATAAAACGCAGTCGCAACTCTGCCGCCGAAGCATCGAATGGCTGGAGAATCAGGTTTGCAAACAGCCATAACGCGAAACACAGACGCGGACGCAACATGATCAGAATCGAACAACCCTGAGTGGCCAGCCGTTGATGGGTGCATTTCATCGACACTTCTCCTGACGCAGCCGAGAATCACTAAAAAGCAGAACGGTGATTGTACCTGCTGGTGGACATGGAAATGTTACGATGCATCGAAAATTTCAGCCGGCAGATGCGAAATCGGTGGAGTGAGCCTGCTGCGGGCGCCATCGCTGCATGAATCATCCAGGGGGACGTTCAATGACCATTAAATTCCGAAGCTCGTGCGTATCGACCACATGCCTGTATCGACAAGGATTTAGTTACCATGCACCGTTTGATTGAAATTGGATTTCAGTTTGCTGGCCATTGGCAGTTTGAAGCTCACGAACTGACGTACAATCTGGCTCGTTTTTCGACCGATAGCAATGTGCTCTATGCTTTTATATGTGATGGCGAGGTCATGTACGTTGGCAAGACGACTCGTCCGCTGCAGAAGAGAATGTACGGATACAGGAAGCCCAGCGAAACACAAAGCACCAATCTGAAACTTCATTCGCTAATCAGTGAATGCCTGCGATCAGGCACGGCCGTCGACATCATGGTGCTACCTGACAATGGGCTCCTGCACTATGGTCAGTTTCATGTCAATCTGGCGGCCGGATTGGAGGATAACGTCATCGCGGTTCTACGTCCAGCTTGGAACGGATTAGCCAGACGCGGTGCCCTCAGCCTCACGGATGCGCTGCAGGAGCCACTGATCCCGGTTGACTCATTTGAATTCACGTTGCAACCGACGTATTTCAGCAAAGGATTTTTCAACGTACCAGCGGCACAGGCCAGTGAATTTGGAGACGATGGCCAGGAAATTGAGATCTTCTGTGGTGATGCGTCACAGTCGATCCGCGGCCTGATCAACCGCACGGCCAATGTCAACCGGATCCCGCGGATCTTCGGCGGAGCAAAGCTGCGAGACTGGTTTCAAACACATTTCACGGTGTTGAACAAGGTTATTGTTGATGTCCATTCGCCGGTCAGCATTCGCGTTCATTCCCGGTCGGCGGCAAACCCATGATCCCGTACGCGATCGGTGGACGCTCTGCCAAGGTGCTTTGCAAGTTTTACCATGGCAGAGTCTCGTACGTCGCGGCTAACAGCAATATCGTTTTCCTTAGAACCAGTAGTGACCCGAACCCGCTGAACTCCAACGGGCAGGCTGAAGCTGGGGCTGCAACTTTGTTATGCTGCCGTTTTTTGGGGAGCAGAGCGTGAGTCAGATGTCCTCCGGCGACCAGGCGGAGTGGACGCAGTGGTCGCATCGTGAGCGTTGCCGCATTGTGGCGAGCACGCGGCATGGCATCGCTGAACTTGCGGAACGGCTGGTGGAGGCCTGCACATCGCCGCAGCGGACTGATCCGGTGGAGACCATCTCAGCGGAATTGTTGCCGCTGTGCGCCGCTTTGAAATTCATCGGCAGCCGCGGTGCAAAGTTGCTGCGGCCACGCACGCTCGGTGGTTGGCGGCGGCCGCTGTGGTTGTGGGGCGTGCGCAGCGAAGTGCAGCGTGTGCCGCTGGGCGAGGTGCTAGTTCTTGCGGCTTGGAATTATCCGCTGCTGTTGCCCGGGGTGCAGGTGGCGCAGGCGCTTGCCGCGGGCAATCACGTGTGGCTCAAACCGGCGCCGGGCTGTGAAGGGGCGGCTGAGTTGCTCATCGCTGCCTTTCATCAGGCCGGAGTGCCTGAGGACGCGCTGCGGCTGCTCCCTTCGGCTCCTCAGGCCGCGATCGAGCGGATCCAGCAGGGCATCGACTTGGTGGTTTTGACCGGCAGCGCGCAGACTGGTCGCAGCGTGATGACGCACTGCGCAAGCACGCTCACCCCGTCGATCATGGAGCTCAGCGGTTGCGATGCGCTAATCGTCGGACCGGGAACCGATCTCAGGCGAGTCGCTGACGCCGTCGCATTTGGCTTGACGTTCAATGGCGGGGCGACCTGCATTGGACCGCGACGGATCATCGTCCATCCCCAGCAGCATCGTTCGCTTGTCGAGCGACTCCGGGCTCGCCTGGGTGATGCTCCGGCCCAGTCGCTGCATCCTTCCGCTCAAGCGGCGGCTCGCGCGGTGATCGCAGAAGCGCTGTCCCGCGGGGGTGTGAACATTCTTAGTCCTGCAACCGGCGCGGTAGCGATCGCGAGCGAGCAGATGCGGCCGACGATCATCGACGGCGCAGCAGCGGTTTGGCCGATCGCGTCGGCAGACGTCTTTGCTCCGGTGGCCACGATCTTGCAGTCCCACGACGATGAGCAGACGGTTCAGCTCGTCAATTGCTGCCGCTACCGGCTGGCCGCAGCGATTTTCGGCGAGGCGAGTTGGGCGCGGTCGCTGGCAGAGCGGCTGGACGTTGGGCATGTGTCGATCAACGACGTGATTTTTCCCACCGCTGACCCGCGGGTGCCGTTTGGTGGGTGTGGAGACAGTGGGTTTGGCGTCACGCGGGGTGCTGAGGGGCTGTTGGCGATGACGCGGCCCAAGGTGATCGCTCGGCACCATGGACGGCTGTTCCTGCATCTACGGCCCCGGCAAGCAAATGATGCGGCGCGGCTGATGCGAGCGTTGAAGCTGTTGCATGGCCGTTAGGGCTCCGACCGGCGACAGAGTGGTCGATCGCTCCGCGATCGAACCTCGCCGAGAAACTCGGGCCGGCGGAGCGGTCGGCGACTAAGAACCGCCTTGCAGCGCAGAGCAGACCGCCGTCAAATTGGACTCAGCGAGTCATGGCAGACGGAGCCTGCCTACTACTCAGGTCGGGATAAGTCTTTTGGTTAAATCTGTCGCCGCTGTGCAGCTCATGGTTCGTGCGAACCGGACGCTAACGCGTGCCGGCTGATTGAATTTTGACGAATGCCATACTCAGCGCTGCTTACTTTGATCTAGCGTTGGCGCGAGCCGCTAACGATTCTTCCTTCAGGATTTTCAGGACCACTTCTGTGATCGCTCAGCCAACCGGTGCTCCGTTGCGTGTGGTGGTCGTCGGTGGAGGACTTGCGGGCCTGAGCGCCGCTTGCACCGCGGCGGCCCGTGGACACCGCGTCACGCTGCTCGACAAGAACGATTGGGTTGGCGGCAAGGCGGCTCAGCACGCTGCCGCGGGCTATCGCTTCGACATGGGGCCGACGATCCTGACCTTGCCAGGGGTGCTCAAGCGAGTCTTTGCCGAAGCGGGACGTGAGCTGCAAGATTATCTCAACCTCGTGCCGCTCGATCCGCAGTGGCGGTGTTTCTTCGAAGGCGCGACACCCGCAGAGAACTCGGTTTTGGACCTCGTCGCCGATGTTCGGGCGATGAAGCGGAACCTTGATGCGTTTACCGGTTCGAGCCGCTCGAGCGTGGGCTACGAAAAGTTCATCGGGATCAGCGAGCAGTTGCACGGCGTTTCCGAGCGCTTTTTCTTTTGGAAGTCGATCGGTGGGCTGAGTGACACGATGCAGATCGGCGGCGCGTTTTCGGCCGCCGTGCTCAAGGACGTGCTGTCCTTGCGAATGGGACGAAGCGTCGCCGAAGTCGTCCGCTCACACGTGCCCGACGAACGCGTCGCGCAGATGATGGACCACTTCACGCAGTACGTCGGCTCCTCGCCGCTGGCCTCCCCGGCGGTGCTGTGTGGGATCGCACACATGCAGACGCAGGAAGGGATCTGGTATCCGATCGGCGGCACACGGGCGGTGCCCGAAGCGCTCGAGAAACTCGCTCACGAACTCGGCGTGGAGATTCGCACGGGTTGCGACGTGCAGCAGATTGCGACGGAAACCCGCGGCGGTACAGCGAGGGTGGTCGGGGTCACACTCGTCGGCGGCGAGCGGATCGCCTGTGATGCGGTGATCAGCAATTGTGATGCGGTCCGCACTTACCGTGAACTACTCGCCAGCACGCCCAAGGCGGGTCGCTTCGCCAAGCAGTACCCGAAGGCCGAACCGGCTTGCAGCGGCGTGGTGCTGTATCTGGGACTCAATCGCCGCTACGACCAGTTGCTGCATCACAACTTCGTCTTCTCCCGCGATCCCGAGGAAGAGTTCGATTACATCTACCGCCGCGGCGAGCCCGCGCCCGATCCGACGGCTTATGTTTGCGCCCCGGCGATCAGCGAACCGGAAGTCGCGCCCGACGGCTGCGAGGCGCTGTACGTGCTCGTTCACACGCCGTATCTGCGTCCGGGCCACGATTGGCAGGCGATGTTGCCAGCGTACCGCGAAGTGATCCTCGACAAGCTTGAGCAAACCGCCGGGCTGGAGGGGATTCGCGAGTCGATCGCTTACGAAGCGTCGCTCACACCCGAAGGGATTCACCATCGCTACCGCGTGCTCAACGGTGCGATCTACGGGCTGGCCAGCCACGGCAAGTTCCTCGGCGCGTTCAAGCCGGGCAATCGCCGCAAGGACATCGCCGGCCTGTATCTGGCCGGCGGAGCGGCACATCCGGGACCGGGCATGCCGATGGTGTTGATGAGCGGTTGGATCGCCGCCGACTCGCTCGACACCGATGTGCAGCGCGGTGTGCTGAAAACTCCGGCTCGTGCGGCGGTGTCGTCTTGACCGAGGATGGCTCCAAGAAGCAGCCCCGCGCGTTGGCGACCGAGGCAACGGCGGTGCCCCAGTCGGCAGGCGCGGGGGAAGCGGTTCGAGCCGCGCGGCGAGGCCGAAATCGCGCGCAAGCCGGCGAAGTCCCAGCGGTTCCCAAGTGGTTTCAGAGCGGTTTTCATGCGTTTCTCACCCCTTACCTGAGGCGGCACTTTCACTGCATCGGCGTGCACCGCCAGGGTTACTGGCCCAGCGGCGAGCCGACCGGCGAACCGACAATCGTGTACTCCAATCACCCTGCCTGGTTTGATCCGCTGATCGCGCATTACCTTAACGCTCAGCTCTTCACCCCGCGGCAGTTCTTTGCGCCGATCGATGCGGCCGCGCTGCAGCAGTATCAGGTCTTTGCCAAGCTCGGCTTTTACGGCGTCGACCTGCAAAGCGCCTCCGGCGCCGCCGCATTCTTGCAGACCAGCCTGGCGATCTTAGGGGACGCACAGTCAGCGCTGTGGATCACCCCCGAAGGCCGGTTTTGCGACGTGCGCGACCGCAGCCAGCCGCTGCTGCCCGGGCTGGCGCATCTGTGCTCGAAACTGAAGTGCGGTCGTGTGATTCCGCTGGCGATGGAGTACGTATTTTGGCACGAACGTCTGCCGCTGTGTCTGGTGAGGTTTGGCCAGCCGCTCGAACCGACACAGGCTGATACGTGGGATAAGCCGACTTGGAATGCACGGCTGGAAAGCGGTCTGCGTCAGACCCAAGACCAGCTCGCGCAGAGCGTAATCGCACGCGATGCCGCGGCATTTCAACCGCTGCTGCTGGGCCGCGGCGGAGCCGGCGGGCTGTACGACTGGATGCGGCGGTGGAAGTGCTGGCTGACCGGCAAGCCGTTTGTTCCTGAACATGGCGACCGGTTTTAATGACACTCAGCATGACGCTCGCTCTGGCCGGACTCGCTTCCGCAGCGATTCCTGCCCTGATGTTCTTGGGCAACCGCAAGTTGTTTCAGCCGCCGCCGGATGAGCCGTTGACCGGCCGCCGCCGAGAGCAGGTTTCGGTGCTGATTCCCGCCCGCGATGAAGCGGCGGGGATCGGTGACTGCGTCCGCGCCGCGCTGCAGTCACAAGCCGTGCAGCTCGAAGTCGTCGTGCTCGACGATCACAGCAGCGATGCGACTGCCGAGATTGTCCGCGAAATCGCGGCCGACGACGAGCGTGTGCGGCTGATCGCCGGTCAGCCGCTGCCGGCCGATTGGAACGGAAAACAGTTTGCTTGCCATCAGTTGGCTCAGGCCGCGAAGTACAACCGGCTGGTGTTCATCGATGCCGATGTGCAATTGCGTAGCGATGCCCTCCGCCGTTTGATCGCTTATCAGAACACGCACGAAGCGGCGCTGCTGAGCGCGTTCCCGCACCAACTCACGCTAACGTGGCTGGAAAAATGGCTGATCCCGCTGATGCACTTTATTCTGCTCGGGTTCCTGCCGATCGCGCGGATGCGGCAAAGTCGCCAGCGTGCCTATGCGGCTGGCTGTGGGCAATTGTTCGTCACCCGGCGAGCGGACTACCAGCAAGCCGGGACGCACGCCGCGATCCGCAGCTCGCGGCATGACGGGCTCAAGTTGCCGGCAGCCTATCGTGAGACCGGTTTGTCAACCGACGTCGTCGACGGCACACCGCTCGCTTCGTGCCGAATGTACCGCAGCGCCAGTCAAGTGCTGCGTGGGCTGCTCAAGAACGCAAGCGAGGGGATCGCTTCACCACGATTGATCGTGCCTTTCACCACCATTCTGCTTGGCGGAGCGGTGCTGCCGTGGATCGCGCTCGTCCTGGCCGTGATGTTGGGCGAGCCCGCCGCGGCCGCGGTGGCGGTGCTTGCCTTGATTGCGGCGCATCTGCCGCGAGCGCTGGCGGTGCGGCAGTTTCAGCAGTCGTGGCAAGGCGTGCTGTTTCACACGCTTGCCGTCGCACTGTTCATTGCGCTGCAGTGGATTGCGCTGCTGAATCGCTTGCTGGGCCGTTCGGTGGCGTGGCGCGGTCGTAGTTGAGGCAACACCGCAGTAGCTGCTCATCTGCCAACCTAAGTTTTTCCGTCAGAGCTTTTTCCGTCAGATCGTCTACCGCTGGGCGGCCGATGGTTTGTGGGAACCGGACGCTAACGCGTGCCGGCTGATTGAACTTCTCCGAATATCATGTTCCGTGCTGCTTAGAGGTTCGCTGCAACAGGGCATGCTCTTAAATACTGTAACCGATTGCGAGATCCACGGGCTGCGTTTAGTTTCAGAGCCACCGTCCCCCATTCACCGTCCACCCGCAACCCGCAACCCGCAACCCGCAACCCGCTACCCGCTACCCGCTACCCGCTACCCGCTACCCGCTACCCGCTACCCGCAACCCGCAACCCGCA